>Ga0213838_1000063_pt1 | contig 228780 bp, 216 predicted proteins | sample SWPATP13_FD_160577 | JGI IMG/M metagenome (GOLD analysis project Ga0213838, IMG submission 160577) | Coastal seawater microbial communities from Marineland, Florida, United States - SWPA TP1 #3 | ecosystem: Environmental > Aquatic > Marine > Coastal | place: USA: Florida | collected 2016-08-06 | reverse complement strand
ATTCGTGGGGATCCCTCAGCACTTAGAGTTAATGATTTAGTTTTCATCACCTCTCCCCTTACTTTGTTCAATTAGTGCTAGTAACTGTGGCTTGAGTACCGGGAGCAGCATTTCATGAGAAAGGTAACTGGGTAAGGCCAACGATAAAGGTAAACCATTTCGACTAGCAACACTGATAACTTGAGCATTATCACCAAGTATTTCCTGCAAACCGTTGATGGTTTTACCCCACTGCTTTTTCAACGCTTTGATAGAGCGAACAAAATCTTCAGACGTTTTTAATGCCTGCTCTCGAACAATACACCGAGGCGCAACACCTTTAAGCACTTTAGAAAGAACCCTTGGGTAAGCGCCTACAAAAAATGAATCAGGGTTGACCAAACACTCTAAAGGCAGTAAAGCATCATTGCGTGAATACAGTGAAACTTCCAGCCTTGTCCAGTTATCGAATTTGAAATCTGATACTGGTAGGTTTTGTTCTCTCGACTTGTCATAAGCAAGAAACTGCTTTAAAGCATGCCGGCTGCCGATTCGTATGCTTTTGGCTCCGTCATTATTTATAAGTTTTCGTTTCGGTTGTCCCCCACGAGCACCATTGAATTTACCCTGGGTGTAATCTTGATTAATGCGCCTTAAGCTATATTTACCTGTATGATCATCAACGGCTATATCAATTTCTTTTATGACCCCCTGATGGTTAAATACAAATTCATGTAGTACATCAAACCGCTCAGTAGTTGCATTAAAATAACTACAGCCTAAGCCTGACAATTCCAATTGCACGTAATTATGTGAACCATTCCATTTTATCGAGCCACATGCCGCCCTTAACGAATCATTGGCAAATAGTAAGTAGCCCTTTTTAAAGTATTTTAATGAAGGTTTCTTGATACTGTGACCAATTCCATATGATTGAAGTAGATAGAGTAACTCTATAATAAAGTCATCCGTTGATTGACTTTTCTCAGGAAGCATCTGAACTTTGACTAAATCAATGATCGACTTACTGGTATTTTCGATCCTATTTGTCATTGAAAACACCTCCTTCAACAACATTAGTAAGCTTATGATTAATAGTTATTTTTAATTTACACTTGTCACAAGTAATGACTGTGTTGTGATCTTTAGAGGCATTTTTTCTTTGAGCATATGCAAATATAGTCATGCTATACACCTCCTTCGAATGCAGAGGCTTTACTATTTTGCTCTAGATTATAATCAGGTCGGCTTTCCTTAATACGATCTGCCACCCATTGATAAATTTCTTCATCAATCCAGGCTACAGCTGTTCCATCACCAAGCTTTATTGACTTAGGAAATGTGCCTTGAGACATTTTGGCGTAGATACTACTTCGGCCTAACGCTGTAATTTTTTTTACTTCCGGAAGTTTTAGGAAGGATATAACCATGTTTGATTCCTATTGGATAATTAAAAACATGGCTAATTTATGAATGTGGAGTAACAGTTAAGCTTAACTGTTACTTGCTGTTACTACTTTATGGCGTTTTCTCGTCACTAATGATCTTTCTAGCTCTTGTTAGTGAAGTTTTTAAAGAACCATTATTCGTATCATTGTCAGGAACTTTACTACCATCTATGGATTGGTATTTAAATGAAAAATTACTGCTGTTAACCGAACCAGAACAATAATCAACACCAATGATCCCTCCAAGCTCAGTCGTGTGTTCATAGGCACTTTTAATAAGCATACGTATTTCATTTAATTTAAGATCAGGCTTCTGCATTAGACAATTAACGAGGGCTCTAACCAGTGGCCCTCTAGGTGTATTTCTTTTCTTCTTACTTTCGGGCTGGTCGTATTCAAGCAGAGCTGTTCGAACTGTATTTAGTCTTGACTGATAGGGCTTTAACTTTCTTTGGTGGGATTCTTCGGTTTCAAAATTTAAACTTGAAATATGATTTATTTCTTTAACAAGTTCACTCTCCAAGCAAATTAAAGAAAAACAATAATGACCATCATGCTCTTCTTTTTCATTCGTTCGCTGCCGTTCAAGCTCTTGTTGGACACTTAATTGATTACCTACAGTACTATTCTCGAACTCAACAAATTGGGTAGAGCCATCACGTTGTTTAACAAATTCCCCCTTTCCCAATCTAACTTTTTCTAATTGAATACCTTCTGAAGAGAAAATAGCATTATCAATAACCTCCTGAAAAACTAAGTTTTCTAATGTTATTTTGCTGACGAATTCAGGATATTCAATGCTGCTTCTTAATAGGTACTCATCTCTTTCTTCTTGCTCTGTTCGCATTCTTGATTCTTTTGGTTGGAGTTTATTATATAAACTGATTAAGCAAATTAATTAACTAAACTACTTTCAGGTGTTTAATATTACTGGTTACACTCATTTTTCCTGTTGAACACTCTTCAATATGATCCGACCACCAGCACATTAATACGCGCCTACGTTCCAAATATTCTGAACGGTTATAAGCTTTACGAACTGCATTTTTGTCTACATGCGCAAGCGCTGCTTCAATTACATCAGGGTTAAATTCTTGTTCATTTAACGTGGTACTAGCTAATGCTCTAAAACCATGAGCTACCAATCTATTCTGATAGCCAATCCGCCTAAGCACCTTGTTGACTGTTTCAGTATTAATGTGCTTTTTAGGGTTAATATTTGATGGAAACAAATATTCAGAAAAAGGTTTTTTGAATTGCTTAAGTACATCCAGAATGGATAGTGTTTGAGGAGTGAGCGGTATTATGTGCTCACGCCCCATTTTCATTCTTTCACCAGGGATAATCCAGAATTTATTTTCAAAATCAATTTCATCCCAACGGGCCTTTGCTGATTCATTTGATCGGGTCATAGTATGTAACTGCCATTCAATCAGTGCCCTTGTAACCATTTTCAAACTTGCAGCATTTAGTGCTGTCATCAATTCCGGCAACTCATCAGGCTTGATTGTTGGCATATGTTGCTTTTTAGGCTTTTCAAAAGCAGCTCTAATGCCATTTAACGGATTAGCGTGAATAAGGCCTGTATTAACGGAATACGTCATGATTTCGTTTAATCTTTGCGCTAGGCGTCTAACAGTTTCTAGGTTACCTGCTGCAGCCACTTTCTTAAGAGCTTCGATAGCAATAGGTGCTGTGAGTTTGGAAACTGGGTACTTCCCCAAATTAGGGAAAACATGAATTTCTAGCGAGCGCCAAATATCTTTTGCGTAATCAGATTTGATTTCACTTTTTTTGATCTCAAACCAATCAGTCGCAACAGCTTCTAAAGTATTTTGATGTTCGTTCTTTAGTTTTGATTTCTGCTCATCCCTGTAAATCTTGGGATCTATATCTTGTGCTAATAATTCACGTGCTTCTTTACGTTTTTCCCTTGCCTGAGCCAATGAAACTTCAGGGTAAGAACCTAATCCAATATTTGTTCTAGCTTTGGTAAATGGTTTTGAATATTTTAGTACCCAGGTTTTCGAGCCAGTTGGTTTAACTTTTAACTGCAAACCATCCCCGTCTGAAAGGATGTATTCTTTCTCCTGAGCCTTAGCCTGCTTGACCTGCGTGTTAGTTAACGGAACTACTTTCTTAGCCATGATGTACCACTGAAAATTTCAAAATAAAAAGCGGCGATGTACCACCGGAGTGCCAGTGGTACATAAAATCATACCAGTGGTACATCAAATGGTACTAAAACACTTGGATGTTGTAAAATCGACATGGATAGTTTTGGATAGCAAACAAGCTGAAAGCATTGACTTTTATGAGAGTTCAAGACTGCTTTGGATATGTTCGGAAGAGAAGATGGCGGTGAGGGAGGGATTCGAACCCTCGATACCTTTCGGTATACACACTTTCCAGGCGTGCTCCTTCGGCCACTCGGACACCTCACCATTTAAATTGTCATATTTTAACGTGTTAACTTCACCTTTTGGTGATATGGCCGATGAATACGCTTTGGCGTGTCAAATCAACCTTGGCGGCCACTCGGACACCTCACCATTTAAATTGTCATGTATTTTAACGTGTTAACTTCACGCTCAGGCAATATGGCCGATGAACACGCTTTGGCGTATCAATTCAACCCTGGCGGCCACTCGGGCAGCTTACCATTTAGAACTTGTTCCCAGCTGAATCGTGGAAACGGCGCTATGTTAGGGAATTTATCCCAAATAAGCAATTAAATTTATTGAAAAATTGATCGGTCGCTTATTTTACCAGCAATATCGCGAAATTAGCGCTTTAAACTGGCAGAAAAGTCCAACATGCGATTAAGCGATTTCAGTGCACCGGTACGCAAATCCATATCAACAAACACTTCCTTGCCCGTAGGATCTACCAAAGCCTCTTCGATGGCTTTTAATCCATTCATCGCCATCCAGGGGCAATGAGCACAGCTTCGACAAGTTGCTCCCTCGCCAGCGGTAGGTGCTTCGAAAAACTCTTTTTCCGGGCAAAGTTGCTGCATTTTATAAAAAATACCGCGATCTGTCGCAACGACAAACTTATTATTAGGCAGTTCCTGAGCAGCCTTGATCAACTGGCTGGTTGAACCGACGGCATCGGCCAGCTCGACAATTTCCGCCGGAGACTCAGGGTGCACCAAAATGGCAGCATCAGGGTGCAAGGCTTTCATGTCTTTAAGCGCCTTGGTTTTAAACTCGTCATGGACGATACAGGCTCCCTGCCACATCAGCATGTCTGCCCCGGTTTGTTTTTGTATATAGTTGCCTAGGTGACGATCCGGCCCCCACAGGATTTTTTTTCCTTGCTCGTCCAAATGCTCAACGATTTCAAGAGCACATGAAGAGGTAACTATCCAGTCAGCTCTTGCCTTAACCGCCGTGGAAGTATTGGCATAGACTACAACGGTTCTATCCGGGTGTTGATCACAAAAGGCGCTAAACTCATCGATAGGACAGCCCAGGTCCAAAGAACAAGTAGCTTCCAGGGTTGGCATCACCACGGTTTTCTCAGGCGTCAATACTTTTGCCGTTTCCCCCATAAAGCGCACGCCCGCGACAATAAGCGTATCTGCCGGGTGTTGATTGCCAAAACGGGCCATTTCAAGCGAGTCAGCCACACAGCCGCCCGTCTCCTCTGCCAGGGCCTGAATTTCGGGATCGGTATAATAATGTGCCACTAACACCGCATTTTTTTCTTTCAGCAAAATTTTAATGCGTTCCTTATAGGCTTGCTGCTCTTTTGAAGACAAGGGTGCAGGCTTTGCAGGGAACTGAAAATCAAATTCAACGGCTTGATTAGTTTGCGTCATTACTACTCTCGATTATGGCACTTTACAGACAGGTCAATTATACGGGAAACCAGATAGAATGTGTAGCTTGGGCGAACTTGTAAGGCTTTATCGAATAGCCTGATATTAAGTTTCTAAAACGAGATAAAAAAATGTTTTTTCTATTTAAATTTAGAAATAAAAGGTAATGAAAGAAATAAGAAGAAAGGTGGTCGGTCGTGAAGGATTTGAACCTTCGACAAATTGGTTAAAAGCCAACTGCTCTACCAACTGAGCTAACGACCGATATAAGATTTTATGAAACAGGTGCTCCTGGTAAAAGGAGTGGTCGGTCGTGAAGGATTTGAACCTTCGACAAATTGGTTAAAAGCCAACTGCTCTACCAACTGAGCTAACGACCGATATTACCTGTTTTGTACAAATTACCTAAGCCACTCTCTTTGGTAGGAAAGTGGTCGGTCGTGAAGGATTTGAACCTTCGACAAATTGGTTAAAAGCCAACTGCTCTACCAACTGAGCTAACGACCGACATTTGTACTACGCTGCACTGCTCGTCCAACGCGCCGCATATGATACTTATAATTTGCCCAAGTGCAACAACAAATTTAAGTTTTTTTTGCTTTATTGTTTGTTTGCGCAAAAAGAAAACAAATAGCTATATTTGTAATCAAATTAACGGCATAACTATTGAGTTAAGCTGGCTAACCTGGGCTGTGCCAGTTGTGCTGCGCTTGAAGATGGATACTCATCAATCAACTGCCTGTATAAGGCAATAGCGCGACTGTTATTATTCAGCTTTTGCTCAACCATGGCTAATTTTAGCATAGCATCGCTACGTTTACTTGAATCTGCATACTTGGATACCACCACTGCAAACTCAACTTTCGCCTCTTTCATTTCGCCTTTGTTGAACAATAGTTGTCCTAGCCAGTAGTGGGCATTGGCGGCATAGGCAGAATTAGGATACTTTTCGTTAAAAGCTCGAAATTCAGGGATAGCCTGTTCGTAACGTTTATCTTTGAGTACCAGATTTACCGCCCTGTCATAGGCTTCATTTTCGGTTAAATCACTACTGTAAGTCACCGAAGAGTCCACGCCAGTATTTGACGCCACTATGGAAGCAGGCACCGAGCTTGCCGGTTTTAGAGCGGCAGCGACACGCCTGTCCAACTCCTGGTACAACTCTCGTTGCCTTTCAAGTACCTGGCTTAACTGGTGAGTATGCAGCTCTGTAACGCCACGTAGCTCGTTGACTTCATTTTGCAACTCATCCAGTTGACGTTGAACATTTACTTGCGCTCGATTACGGGCATCGAGTTTTCGTTCCAGGTTGGCCAATTGTTCGGCAATACTGAGCGGTCTGGATGATGGAGTGGAAGGTTGGCTGATATCAATAACAGGAGCAGGCTCCGCAGCAAGCACGCAGAAGCTACTTGCTGCCAAGCTTATCCCGAATAAAACTTTTGTCAGTTTCATTGGGATCCCGTATTAGTAAACGATTACAGCACGACGGTTTTTAGCAAAAGCAGCTTCTGTGCGATCTTTAACCATAGGCTTTTCTTCGCCATAGCTGACTGTGCTTAATTGTGACCCAGATACACCCATGTTTTCTAGATAGGTAACGACGGCTTTAGCACGACGCTCACCCAATGCAATGTTGTACTCCGGCGTGCCACGCTCATCGGCATGACCTTCAATCAACACGGAAACATTGGTGTTGGCATTTAAAAATTTGGCGTGTGCATCAAGGATTGCTGCAAACTCGCTGCTTACCGTAGACTTATCAAAATCGAAATAAACAATATGCTCTGAACGTAATTTCGCTAACTGCTGACGTTTTTGCTCTTCAATTTCCGCCGCACGCTGTGCCGCAGTGACTTGCACATTTTCTTCAGCAGCTGCTGCAGCTTGTGCATTAGTATCAACCTGGCTCTGTTGAGAAGCTTCATCACTAGAACTACAAGCGGCTAATGCAAACATAGGCAAAGCAACAGCCAATGCTTTTACAGTTTTATTCAAGCGCATTTTATTTTTCCTTATTATTCCAAACTAAATTAATTGACTCATAATTATTATAAAAATGGTGACCAAGCCGGTGATTTAACCTCACCATCAAGTGCCGGCAACCTTGCCTTAAATCTTCCGTCCACAGACACCAAACTTAATACTTGTCGATTATGGTGCAAGGTACTGTATATAATCATTCCACCATTAGGAGCTATGCTGGGTGACTCATCCAAACGGGTTTTAGTTAAAATTTGGAAGATACCCGAGTCCAACTCTTGTTTTGCTAGATGATATTTACCCCTGGTTCTGTTTACCATAATCAATTGGCGGCCGTCGGGTGTTAACGAGCCACCTAAATTCATTTCACCGTCAAAAGTCAGTCTTCTGACCTTACCGTCGACTAAATTTACGCGATAAAGCTGAGGTTTTCCACCCCGTTCTGAACTAAATATCAAGGAATTACCGTCGGGCGACCAACTGGGTTCAGTATCTATCGCCCTGTGTCGGGTAATTCGACGTAATTTTTTCGTCGCGATATCCATAACATATACTTCAGGGTTGCCATCTTTTGACAGTACCAGGGCCAGGCTCTTACCATCTGGCGACCAGCGCGGTGCACTGTTGATGCCCTTAAACGAGCTGATCATGGTGCGTTTGCCCGAATATATATCTATCACGTAAATTTGTGCCTGATGATTTTCAAAAGTCACATAGGCCAGTTGGCTGCCATCGGGATGCCAGTCAGGCGACATCAAGGGCTCTTTTGAACTCAACAACACATGTTCGTTATACCCGTCATAATCGGCAATTACCAGCTGATAAGGGTACTTTCCTTGATCACGCACAATAACATAGGAAATTTTCGTCAAAAAGGCGCCGCGGGTACCGGTTAGCTTTTCATAAACCACATCACTGATGCGATGCGCATAACGGCGAAATTGATCGCCGCCTATTTCAACCGTGCTTTCATCAAGAATATGATCCGAGGTTTGTACCAGCTCGCCATTGCTGAGCATTTGTGTCTGACCACCTGTGATTTGGCCGCGAATGACATCAACCAATTGGTAATGGACCTGATAACGTCCGATAGAGGTTTCTCTTACCTGGCCTATCACTATCGCCTCAACCCCTTCACTGGCCCAGGCAGCATAATCGATTTCACTGTCAGTCGTTGGACGCTGAGGAAACTTAAGCTCGTTGATGGGGCTAAACTTACCACTTCTGAGTAAATCGTCGCTGATCACTTTAGACAAGCGTTCTGGCATAGGCCCATTCCCCGCCCATTTAAAAGGCACCACGGCAATGGGGCGAGCACTGTCTATCCCTTCGGTGATCACAATTTCTAACGTTGCCATGGCTCTTTGGCAAGTCAGCATAAACACAAGCAGTAAAAAATATTTTAATTTCATCATTCGCTTCTAGGTTAGTTTCTCTAATTATTGTTAAGTCTAAAACTCGGGTACCACGGTTAAGCTAATCGAGCTCATTTCCTTAAATACTTCCGGGTCTTTGGAAACAGGTAGAGTGCCCGCCTTATAAATAGCCTTTTGCGCGGCATCACAAACCGTACGGTTTCCCTGCCCCGGCACTACATTAGTGACAAAGCCCGATGGTGCAAGACTTATGGTTAATTTACAAGACTTTCCTTCCATCGTGCTGCGATCTGTAATTAAGTTACGCTGAATTGTTTGCGTGATCAAGGCGGTATAACGGCTAATTTCTGACATCATTTGCTGACGCCTTGCTCTTTGTCGGCTGGCCATTTCTTCTGCCATTTGTTGCTCTAGCAGTTTTTCCTGACGCGCCCTTTCAGCGGCCTCCTGCTCTTTGCGTTTACGTTCCGCCTCTTTTTTCCGGCGCAGCTCGGCGGCCTTCTTGGCGTCGGCTTCCGCTTTTAAACGTTTGGCCTTGGCATCGGCAGCGGCTTTTTCCGCTTTTTTCTTCTCGGCTTCCTTTCGCTTACGTTCCTTTTCTGCGGCAGCGGCTTTTGCCTTGGCTTTCTTGGCCGCGCTATCGGCGCGTTTTTTCTCCGCTTCTTTTTTCTTACGCTGTTTTTCTAGGTTTTTAATGCGGGCTTCTTCGCTGGCACGTTTTTTCCTCGCCGCAGCCGCTCTTTTTTCCAAATCACGAATACGTTTTTCTTCTTTGGCCTTGGCGTCCGCCTTTTGTTTCTTTAATCGATTGACTTGAGTCTGTAGCTTGCTCTTATCTACGGCAACGGCTTTTATCGGCTTAACCTCGGTAACACTGGCCGTCACCGTTGGTGTCGGTTTTACCGCCGAGGTAAAGTCGCCAAAAAACATGAAAAGCGCCAGTACAAGGTGTAAGGCCAGACTTAAGGATAAGGCAACAAGATACTTCTGACTCACGGGCTAATTCTCTAATGAATCTGTCATTAAGCCAACCGAAGGCACGCCTGCCTGCTTTTGCAGCAATACCATAAGTTGTATTACCGCATCATAGGAAACGGCGCCATCTCCATTGACTACTACCGGGGTATCTGGCTCCAGCTGCAGGTGAGCAGCAACCAGAGTGGCGACTTCCTCGGCCGACATGGCTTCGTTTTTACTGGTACCGACCGCCAGATAATAGTTGCCCTCGGCATCAACCGATGCGACTAAAGGGGGATTAGTGTCCTTATCCAGAGGTTCGGCGTCCGCCTTTGGCAGATCCACCTTAACCCCCTGAGTGATCAGGGGCGCCGTGACCATAAAGATAATCAACAATACCAGCATAACGTCGATATAGGGAACAACGTTTATCTCTGCGACTTTACGACGTCTAACTCTTTGATACATAGGTTAAACCTCTATTTCTGGAATTCGGCAGCACTTTGACGTTGTAAAATACTGGAAAATTCTTCCATAAAGTTGCCATAGCTGTTTTCCAGCTTTTCAACATTATGGCTAAAGCGGTTATAGGCCATTACCGCGGGTATGGCGGCAAAAAGTCCCATGGCTGTGGCAATTAGGGCCTCGGCAATACCAGGGGCTACCATGGCAAGGGTTGCCTGTTTCACTGCCCCTAAGGCAATAAAGGAATTCATGATCCCCCAAACCGTACCAAACAGCCCAATATAGGGGCTGATAGAGCCGACCGTGGCCATAAAGGGCAAATGGGTTTCCAGCTCGTCGACTTCTCTTGATAAGGCAACACGCATTGCCCTGTGTGTACCGTCGACTATTGCCTGTGGCGAACTGATATTGCTTTTTCTCAGTCGGGCAAATTCTTTAAAGCCGGCAACGAATAGACTTTCAATGCCTTGAATATGGGTTCTTGCTGATATTTCACTGTAAAGTTTGCTTAAATCGGCCCCGCTCCAAAACTTGTCTTCAAACTGTTTGAGTTGCATTTGCGCCGAGTGCAAGGCCTTGCGGCGTTGGAAAATCATGGTCCATGAGACAATGGAAAAACCTAACAAAGTCAACATAACCGCTTTAACCAACAAGCTGGCTTGCATAAATAACTCAAAAAATGAAATCTCAGCTGACACCTTTAAATGCTCCTAATAATTCTTTGGGGATGGGACAGGGTTTGGAAAGCTTCAAATTGACGCAGGCCACCCGTACTTTCACCGTACAAAGCAGTTGCTGTTCTTGATTGATGACTTCTTGATTAAACACCAGACTTGCGCGTTTTAGCTCGCTAATTTTTGAGGTTACCGTCAGTAAATCATCCAACTTTGCCGAAGCCATGTTGTCCATTTCAACTTTTCTGACCACAAAACCTATGTTTTGTTCTAACAAAGTTGACTGATTAACACCAAGCTCACGTAACCACTCGGTACGAGCCCGTTCAAAAAACTTCAGATAGTTGGCGTAATAGACGATACCACCAGCATCCGTATCTTCGTAATAGACTCTTAACTGATAGTCATTTTCAGTAGTTAACATTAATAACGCACTAGTTCAGGAAAATTATTATTTTTAAGCCCGATATCTTAATAGATAACACTAATGCCTCACAAGAGCAGAACTGTGTTGATTTGTATAAAATCTAAAATAAATGTGATATTCAGGAAAATTTTGCGTTTTAATTACTTTTTCTTTGTTACAAAAATGTTAAAACGCACTTTTACCTTTGAAACTTTATGCAGCCAACAACGGAATAAATCCAGATATGATGCAGTGGCAGTGCATATTAATTCGTTATCTGACATCTTATCAAAACCATTTTTTTTCACATTAGTTTTTCTAATGCGAAATGCAAATTTTTTTAGTTTGTCCCTTTGTAATAAAAACTCTATTATAGCCATGTTTTCTGAGCTAGCGCAGTGATGTAACCCCTTAACAGGATGATATATCATTAGCCAGATACCTTATTGATTAGATGGCTTTACTATCTTTTCTCTCTGACATGTTTCCTGGAATTCTTATTTCCTTCTATCAACTTGAATTTTAAGTTGGCCCGTATGAATAATACGGGCTTTTTTTTTGCCTTTTCAACAGGCAAAAAAATAGGATGACGACTCATCCTATTTAAAAAAATGATCAAAGCTAGATGCCAAGTTAGTTGCCAGGTTCAGCTCTGGCAAAGCCCAAATGCTGATAGGCCCTGTCGGTTGCTATCCGTCCCCTTGGCGTACGTTGTAAAAACCCCTGCTGAATAAGGAAAGGCTCTATGACATCTTCTATGGTTTCCCGCTCTTCACCAATAGCGGCGGCAACATTATCAAGGCCTACCGGGCCGCCCATAAATTTTTCTATAATGGCGGTCAGCAGCTTTCTATCCATGAGATCGAAACCTTCGTTATCCACCTCCAGCATATCCAAGGCACTGGCCGCCGTTTTCTGATTAACGACACCGCCGGTTTTGACATCTGCGTAGTCCCTAACCCGGCGTAATAAACGGTTGGCGATCCTCGGCGTACCACGTGAGCGACGCGCCACTTCATAGGCGCCATCATGGTCTATGGTTAAATTTAAAAAATGTGCCGAGCGGCTGACAATGTCGGTGAGATCTTGTGTGTTATAAAACTCTAGTCGCTGGACTATGCCAAAGCGATCTCTTAATGGCGAGGTCAAGGCACCGGCGCGCGTGGTTGCCCCGACCAGGGTAAAAGGCGGCAGATCCAGTTTGATGGAGCGGGCAGCGGGCCCCTCGCCTATCATGATATCAAGCTGGTAATCCTCCATCGCAGGATATAGCACCTCCTCCACCACGGGGCTTAATCGGTGGATCTCATCGATAAAGAGCACATCATTTTCTTCCAGGTTGGTCAGTAAGGCCGCCAAATCTCCCGCCTTTTCCAATACTGGCCCTGAGGTGGTGCGAATATTCACCCCCATTTCATTGGCAACTATATTGGCCAGCGTTGTTTTCCCCAGGCCAGGCGGGCCAAAAATTAATAAATGATCCAGGGGCTCGCCACGCTTTCTAGCTGCCGGTATAAAAATCTCCATCTGGGCTTTAACATGGGCCTGTCCGGTATAGTCCTGCAGCAATTTCGGTCGAATGGCTCTATCCACTCCTTCATCTTCTACGGTTGCAACAGGCTGTATTAAGCGATCGGCTTCTATCATTATTGTGCTATTCCCGGTTAAAGCATGGATTTGAGTGAATCACGGATCAGGTCTTCACTGCTCATGCCTTCACGATACACTATTTTAAGGGCCTTATCTGCCTGAGACTGACTATAGCCTAGCGAAATAAGCGCATTAATGGCATCTCCCTTGGCGTCATTTATCAGGGTGTTTTCATGGACAAGCTGTATCGGCATGGCATCGGTGGCCGGGGTAGCAATACTAGCGCCCCAATCTTTTAGCCTGTCCCGCATCTCGATGAGCAAGCGCTCGGCGGTTTTCTTACCCACCCCGGGAATTTTCACTATGGTAGAAACATCATCATGCATGACACAGCTGACAAATTGATCCGCCGACATGCCGGATAAAATGGCCAGGGCAAGTTTAGGGCCGACCCCATTCACCTTAATGAGCAGACGGAATAATTTGCGCTCTATCTTGTTGGCAAAGCCATAAAGCAGCTGGGCATCTTCACGAACCACAAAGTGGGTATAGATAATGGCTTCTTGTTCAATTTCCGGTAAGGCATAGATGCTGGTCATGGGCATGGTCACTTCATAGCCTATGCCATGACATTCGATCAGTATGTCCGGGGCAAGTTTTTCAATCAGGGTTCCGCGTAATCGACCTATCACTACAATAACCTAGTTGTTGTTAATATTATTGCGACACAATAACACTAGATATTTATACAGTAAAGTTTTGCATGACTTTTACTAGAGGAGTTGTGCATCCCCGCATAATTTTTGCTCGGTCTAAACCTATTAAGTCCCGGTATTCGGTGGATTGCACTGTCATCAACACAAATACCAAGTGAGTGTCATATTGACCCAGTAAGATTAATACACAACGGTGCGCTATTATCTCAAACGGCCACGTACCGTCTTGGTTGCCTGTCCTGACATCTTACTGAGGGAATCATGGCTATGGGCATGGCACAAGGCAACGGCCAGGGCATCGGCCGCGTCCGCCTGTGGCGTGCCAGGGAGCTGTAAAATGGATTTAACCATATGCTGGACCTGCTCCTTTTTGGCGGCGCCTGTTCCCACCACAGATTGCTTGATTTGCCGGGCAGAATACTCGGCAATATCCAGGCCCGATTGGGTGGCGGCAACAATGGCGGCACCGCGCGCCTGGCCAAGTTTTAGGGCCGAGTCGGGGTTTTTCGCCATAAAGACCTGCTCAATGGCAAACATGTCCGGCTTAAACTGGATGATCAGCTCAGAGACGCCGGCAAATATGGTTTGCAATCGGCTACCCAGATCTTCTCCTGCAGATATGGCCTTGATACAGCCGCTACCTAAATAGCTAAACTGCCTGCCATTTTGCTTAATAACGCCATAGCCGGTTAGTCGTGAGCCAGGATCTATGCCAAGAATAATACTCAAATTTTGCTACCTGATTTTTATTTTTCTGCTGTTAAGACTATCGAACTAAAGACAAAAAAGCAGCTTAAGTTTGCACCTAAGCTGCCTTAATAGCGTTCCAATAAAAAGCGGGAATTATTCCTTGTCCGCTTTTTCCTGAGGCAGTTGCTGGATACCCAACTCAACCAGTTGCGCCGGATTTGCCTGGCTGGGAGCATTAGTTAAAGGACAAGCCGCGGTAGTGGTTTTCGGGAACGCCATCACGTCACGGATAGAGCTGGCTCCCGTCATCAACATCACCACGCGGTCCAGGCCAAATGCCAAACCTGCGTGTGGCGGAGCACCATATTGCAGGGCTTCCAGCAAGAAGCCAAACTTCTCTTGCGCTTCTTCTTCGCCAATGCCCAGCAGCCTGAATACAGCCGACTGCATTTCCTGGTCATGAATACGAACCGAACCGCCGCCCAGCTCACAACCATTCAATACCATATCATAGGCATTGGATAGCGCGCCGGCTGGATTGGCTTCCAGCTGCTCAGGCGTAAGATTGGTCGGCGCCGTAAACGGATGGTGCAAGGCATGGAATTGTCCGTCCACTTCCTCAAACATTGGGAAGTCGACCACCCAAAGCGGTTTCCATTCATCAGCAACCATGTCTAGGTCTTCACCCAACTTAAGACGCAAGGCACCTAGGGCTTCTGTTACAACATTGTAGTTGTCGGCACCAAAGAAGATAATATCACCGGTTTTCGCCTTGGTTCTGTCTAACAAGGCATTAACCGCCTCTTCCGGCAAGAACTTCAATATGGGTGATTGCAGGCCGTCCATGCCGGCATCCAGATCATTGACCTTAAGCCATGCCAGGCCTTTGGCTCCGTAGATGCCAACAAACTTACCATATTCATCAATATTCTTACGTGAGAACTTAGCTGCGCCGCCAGGCACACAGATCACCGCAACCCGGCCTTTTTCATCATTGGCAGGGCCAGAGAAAACCTTAAATTCAACATCCTTTAGAATATCGGCAACATCCACCATTTCCAGCGGGTTACGCAAGTCAGGCTTATCCGAGCCAAAGCGTGTCATCGCCTCTGCATAAGGCATGCGGGGAAAATCACCCAGGTCAACATTGAGTAGCTTTTTAAACAAGTCTCGGATCATGGTTTCCGTGACTTCCATGACCTGATCTGAGCTCATAAAGGAAGTTTCAATATCGATTTGGGTAAATTCCGGCTGACGATCGGCGCGCAGGTCTTCGTCACGGAAACACTTTACGATTTGATAGTAACGCTCCATGCCCGACATCATCAGCAACTGCTTAAATAGCTGAGGTGACTGAGGCAAGGCAAAGAAATTGCCCTTATGGGTACGGCTGGGCACCAAGTAATCACGAGCCCCTTCCGGCGTAGCGGCGGTCAGGATCGGTGTTTCAATATCTAAAAAGCCCTGCGCTTCCAGAGATTCACGCACCGCCGAGGTAACCTTGGCACGAAAACGCAAGCGTTCTGTCATTTCAGGGCGGCGTAAATCCAGATATCTGTATTTAAGGCGTTGCTCTTCTGAATTGTTTTGATGGTCATCCAGGGTTAGCGGCAATGGCGCGGCTTTATTAAGAATAGTCAGCTCCAGGCCAAGTACTTCGATGGCACCCGTTGCCATATCTTTATTGACCTGGCTTTCCGGCCGTGCTCTCACCTTACCTTTTACCTGAACACAGAACTCGTTTCGCAGTGTATTGGCGGTTTCCAATACTTCCGGCAGGTCCGGATCAAAAACTACCTGTACCACCCCTTCGCGATCTCGCATATCAAGAAAGATCACCGCACCTAGATCACGTCGACGGTTAACCCATCCACAAAGTGTAACTTCTTGACCAATATGAGATTCATTCACCTCACCACAATAAAGGCTTCGCATTAATATTGTCCTGAATTTTAGTTATGAGCCTAAATACCAACTGTTTTCGCTGGCAATGACTCGTTAGGATAAAAAATGCTGCACATTATAAAGCAATAAGCATGAATGTCACCTGTGTTCTACTTGTTCTAACTGATTGTCTGTAAGTCGGCTTGACTTCTTTAACGAAGACCCCTCTCGGAGTGAAAACCAATTATCTGAAAGGATTAACAGGTTAAAATTTCTATCATTAAAAATATCAGTTAAAATACCGCCAAGATAAAAATTATGTAAAACTTTCATGCAAAAATCCGACACAGATTTAATTTTTTCCTCACCGCAAAAGCAAATTAAAGACTTTGCCTTTGATGCCCAGGTGGTAGAAGTTTTTCCCGACATGATTTCCCGTTCGGTTCCCGGCTACAACACCATCATAGATACCATAGGCAGGCTGAGTCAGCGCTATGTCACGGATAATTCCAATGTCTATGATTTAGGCTGTTCGCTTGGTGCCGCCACTCTGGCAATGAAAAGAGCGATTAAGGCCAGCAAGTGTAAAATTATCGGCGTCGACAACTCGGCGGCCATGGTGGAGCGTTGCCAAATGCATGTTGATGCCTTTAAGGGAGAAACCCAGGTCGAGATTGTCGAAGAGAATATTCAGAATGTAAAAATTGAAAATGCTTCCATGGTGGTGCTTAATTTTACCCTGCAGTTTCTGGAGCCCGAGCAACGCCAGGCATTAGTCGATAAAATAGCCAAAGGACTTAATCCGGGCGGCCTATTGGTGCTGTCAGAGAAAGTTACGGACCGGGATGACATCTGTCGTGACTTGCTTATTGACCTGCACCATGACTTTAAACGGGCCAATGGCTATAGTGAGCTGGAAATTGCCCAAAAGCGCACCGCGCTTGAAAATGTGATGCGAACAGATACCTTGTCCACCCATATAAAGCGCCTGGAAGACGCTGGCTTTAACCATGTTTCCCCCTGGTTTCAATGTTTTAACTTTTTATCCCTGGTTGCCATCAAATGAACTCATTCAACAGCTTTTACCAACAAATCGCGACAAACAGACTGAGCCATTGGCTAAACACCTTGCCGGCACAACTAACAACATGGCAAAAAGAGCACTTGCACGGCGAATTTGCCCAATGGCAGAAAACCCTGGCTGCCCTGCCAAACACGCAGGCATCGACACTGGACTTAACGGAGAGTGTCAGCGTTGGTGAGCAATCAGATATAAGCCCGGGCGAATACAAACGGCTGGAGAACCTGTTAAAGAAATTCAAGCCCTGGCGCAAGGGGCCCTACCATGTCCATGGCCTGCATATAGATACGGAATGGCGCTCGGATTTTAAATGGGACAGACTGGTACCCCATATCAGTGATTTATCTGACAAATATGTGCTGGATATAGGTTGCGGCAGTGGCTATCACTTGTGGCGCATGCGAGGTGCCAGAGCCAAATTTGTTGTCGGTATTGACCCTACCCAGTTGTTTTTAATGCAGTTTAATGCCATTCAACACTTTATCAAAGACCCCAAGGTTAACCTCTTACCCTTGGGGGTGGAGCAGCTGCCAGAGCTTAAGGCCTTTGATACCGTCTTTGCCATGGGCGTGTTATACCACAGGCGTTCACCGATAGACTTTTTGTATCAGCTGAAGGCGCAATTGGTTAAAGGGGGCGAGCTGGTATTGGAAACCCTGGTGGTTGACGGTGATGAAAATACCGTACTGGTACCGGGTGAGCGTTATGCCAAAATGCGCAATGTCTGGTTTTTACCCAGCGGTGAAGCCATGTGTGCCTGGCTGGAAAGGTGCGGCTTTAACAATGTCAGAATGGTGAATACAGATATCACGGCATTTGAAGAGCAACGCAAAACCGATTGGATAGATACCGAGTCCTTGCAGGACTTTCTCGACCCAAGCGATACCAGTAAAACCATAGAAGGCTATCCGGCCCCAAAAAGGGCCATTTTTATAGCCAATGCATGATGAATTGGGCTTAAGGAAGCTGGATATTCTGGAGCACACCAGCAGGGTCATCCCACTTCACCTCTTGATACCGGATCGTGATAATGCCGGTCCTGGCACCCTACTACTGGAGAAAAACTTCTATCGATACCATGAATGCCTAAAAAATGACTAACGCAGATATTTGTCGAGTATCGCCTTATATCTGCCATTGCCCCTTAATGCCTGTATACCCTGATCAAATTTGTCCCGAATCGCTTCGGTTTTAAATCCTGCCACATAGGGCCTTTCATTAAAGATATAGTGGATATTGAAGGGTTTGTTATACATGCCCGCCCTGTTTTCCCGCATAAAGTATCTGAATATATTGACATCCAGGATAATGACTTCCGTCTGGCGAGAAAAAAGCATGGCGATTTGCTTACTTTGATCGGCTACCTCCCTATAGTCCAACGAATAGGCCAAGGTTTTCTTATACTCTTCACCCAGGAATTTTTTGGCATTTTGAAAAGCCGCAACACTTTTACCGGACAAATCGGCTAGAGTATTGATATTAAACTTGCTACTGGTTAAGGAGACGGCGACATTTTGATAAATAATATAGGGTTTTGAAGTAAACATGCCCGGATGTTCATAACCTATAGGCAAAGTGATCACACCTTCAACATCCCAACGCTGAAAGCCGGTAATGTTCCTGCCCAGGGGCATATGGATAAACTTGACATTAATATCGGACAAGGAAAATGCCTCTCGGATCAAGTCCAGCTGCATCCCATCATTCGTTTCCTCCAAAACAAACGGCGGTTTGGACAGGCCGGTCACCAATTCAATCGGCTTTTGCTGGGCATAAACCAAGCCATTCAATGCCAAATAGCAAAGAAAAAAAGTAGCAACAGAGACTAATTGACAAATATTTTTACCCAATCAGTACACCTTATTATCAAAGAGTTTAATCTTAGAGGCTGTTTACCTTTCGAGATTGTTTTTGCAGCAGTTTGTTGGCAATTTATACAAGGCAGAGCCTTTGTAATCTAGTTGCTCTACATAAAAAGGCGATAACGCAGTAGAAATAGCCAACAAACACTGCCTGACAGGTTCGGCTAAAAGCGTTTTGTCCTTTGTTGAGCAGTATTTGCTTAGAATCACTAGGCTACACACTGCTCGCCGCGACTAAAACGCTTTTATCTCGAACAAAAATCAACCGCGAAAGATAAACAGCCTCTAAACTATTGCCTTACCTTACCCCTATTAGGTAATGTAAACAATGTAAAAACAAGCTGCTTGATTTTACCACGCTTTTAATCTGGGATTAAATACAAAAGTCGTCATTACAGGGAATACTATGAATCAAGTCTGGTTAGAACGCCGTTTAGCGAGTGTAGTCAAACGCCAACAGGATCACCGCAGCCCTTTTCAGCGGGACAGAGCAAGAATATTGCACTCTGCCGCGTTTCGCCGTTTGCAATCCAAGACCCAGGTCATGGGCAGCGGACAGAGCGACTTTTACCGCACCCGACTCACCCATTCACTGGAGGCGGCACAAATTGGCTCAGGCATAACCGCCCAGTTAAGATCCAAATATCCCAGCGAATGTGCCCGGCTATTTCCCGACGATGATGCACTGGTGGAGGCCCTTTGCCTGGCACACGATATCGGCCACCCTCCCTTTGGGCACGGCGGCGAAATTGCCCTGCATTTTATGATGCGAGATCACGGCGGTTTTGAAGGCAATGGTCAAACCTTCCGCATTGTCGCCAAGCTGGAGCCCTTTAGCGAACAGTATGGCATGAATTTGACCAGGCGCACCCTGCTGGGGTTTTTAAAGTACCCGCAAACCCTGGATAAACTCACAAGTTCTGGCACGGCAAAACTGCCCGGTAACCATAGACAACTAAAGGCCGCCGACTGGCACCCACCCAAAGGTGTATATACTGACGACAATGAAATTCTCGACTGGGTACTGGCCCCTCTTTCCGAGCATGACAGAAGTTTGTTTCAAGAATTCCGTACTAAGGCCAATAAACATGGCAAGACGCAGTTTAAATCCCTGGACTGCTCCATTATGGAACTGGCCGATGATATCGCCTACGGCATTCACGATTTGGAAGATGCGATAGTGACTCATGTCGTCAGTCGTAATGATTTTGAACAGCATGTGATACAGGCATTAGCAAAAATTGAGGATCACTGGGTACAGGAATATAGCCAGACCTTGGCCGACAAGCTGTTCAGCTCGGAGCACCACAAGCAAAAGGATGCCATTGGTGGTTTGGTCAACTACCTAATCACCGCCATAGTGTTGGAAGATATCAACGAAACCAGTTGGGGAGCATTTAGCGAGCCCTTGTTAAAGTACAATGCCAAGTTGCCCCCTGTCACCGCTTCTGTACTGCAGATTTTCAAGGACTTTGTCTACCATTTTGTCATCAAGCAAACCCGCATACAAAGGCTAGAATACCGGGGGCAGCAAATTGTGATGGAGCTTTTTGAGGCCCTGGCTTCAGACCCTTTACGCCTGTTACCTGTTAATACGGCCAAACGCTGGCAAAAAGCGAAAGGTGAAGGCTTAAATCACCAGAGAGTCATCGCAGACTATGTTGCCGGTATGACGGATGAATATGCCACTAAGCTCTATCAATCCCTGTTTTTGCCCAGTCTTGGTACAGGCCATAGGGAGCCGGACTTTAGCTAGGGTGAAGTAAGCCAGAGAAACAGACTAAGCAAACATAGGCTTAATATATTTGTCTATGGACTCGCTATGCTCGGTCAACTGGATAAACTCCTCACCCAGGCGATCACTGGCACGGATCACCGTCTGCCAGTATTTGATCCGGGTATTGGCATCCATCTCGGAAAAGTCCTTACGATCGGGAATTTTCCCATAGGGTAAGGAACGGACAAAGTCTTCACTTGGCGTTAGCATCACCACATTATCGTAATGATGAGGCTGAACAAAGCGCTGACGAATGCCCTTGTCAAACCAGCCAGGCTTACAGTGTGCATAAAAATGCGGGTACAGCACCAGAGAGTTTTCCCGCATACCTTCATTAATTGAGGTTTGAGCAAAGTTAATATCAAAATGGTAGTCAATAATGCCACCATCACGGTACACACCTGACGGTGCGCCGGCTATATCCTTGACTCCCGAAATTACCAGAGGTATAGCTCCCGTAGCCATCAGGCTTTGTTTATAGTTTTCCTTGGTTAAGCTTACACGTTTGTTGCCCAGGCCGTCGTCAAAGTTAAAGCTTTGCTCATTTGAGCTGGTCATGATCACACGGGAGAAAAAATGGCTTAACTGTCGCCGCTCGATTCTATTGCCAATTGCCGCGGGTAACAGGCCCATTAACTGGCTAAATCGATTATCAAAGCGCGTTAATCCTTTGCAACGGGCAACAACAATATTGGACTTAACCTTGGGGTTTTGTACTATCTCTTCAATGGCGTTACCTTGAAGCACATAGCCCAGTAGCTCACGGCTTTTCTCTGTGATCTCTGCCACCTTGGCCTTCTTGCCATAAACAGTTGTGCTATAGCCTTCCGCCAAACGGTTAATGGCCGCCAGGGGATCTTTTTGGGCAAAGCAGGCGAAACGCCACGCGCCAGCAGAGGAGCCCAATGTCTCAATTGGAGTTTGTCTACCCTTAAAAAACTCTGGGAAAATAACCCTATCTAAACCGGCAAGCACAAACCATTTCGGCCCGCCAGACGCTCCCACCAAGGCCTTGAACAACTCGGGCTTAAGGCCCTCTTCTCTGATGATTTTTGCCGTCTTGGCACCAGCCCTTAATTCTAATGCCTTAATGATAATTCACATCCCATATCACAACAATTCACCGATATTTTGTTTACTCATCTGTGTCTCCTGCTTTCACTTTTGGGTTTTTAGGATAAAACTTGTCCGGTAACTTATTAATATGTTCGAAAAAGCGCGTATCTTTATAGGGCAGTTTCATAAACCCAGAAATTCCCAAGCCCTTAATGGTCGGCAGCAAGGCCAGGATCTCTGTCAGGCATTGGGCAAATTCAGCTTCCTTGTCATGGTTTAACAGCATTAAATAGCTATGAATCTTTAAGTGGGTCGGTAACACTTCAAAAATGATACAACCCGTATGATGGATTAAATTCATCCGGGCCAGTACCGCCATAATATCGTCCGGCAAGTACAGGTATTCATCCGGATCCTTGCCGTCTTCAAAGTAGGAATGCAGCCGGGTAATATCATCTACATCCGGTACATCACTGACATCGTAGGGGATAAATTGCTCGGGCGAGGCAATAAAGTCCAGGGCATCATTATTTCTTTCGACATGCAGGGTGTTTCTGGCATTAAACAGGCAGCTTTTAAACATGCCAATACGGAAGATGCCCTGGGCTAGATGTACCATATTATTAACCGCACTTTGAAAGGAGGTTTTCAGGCTTTGATCAAAGAGTGTCAGGTTGGAATCAATATACACCCCGTCTTTTTCCCAGCGGATGGCCAGGCCACCAACAACGGGAAAGTTGCCCAGCCGGCTTACCGCAGCAACAAAGGCCTTTTCCGTATCCCCCATACCGATGAGAAAATTCTTATAGTATTTTTCCAGCTGAATATCATCGATATCCTTTAACTTCTCTTTTTCTGACGACTCACGTAAAAAGGACTTTCGAGAGCCATAAACCACAGTATCTATCTCGTCACTACCCTGTTTTAACCATACGGGGATCAAAGGCTCAATTACGGCATGTGTGGGTTTATCTGCAAGTACCAGCTTTCTTAAGTAGTCCAGGTTGGCAAAAAAATAGTCGCCCGCCTTAAGCCTTAAATCTTCATCATCGCTTAACATGCCATCAAGCACTTGTGCCAGCATTTTAGGCAGGCCAAGAGAAGTGGCCGTGATCACCTTGCTGCCATAGCGGCAGGATTGCCCGGATGCTAGGGCATAAATGGTGGCCGCAAAGCCCTGCTCGTCGAAACGGGGCGAGGACAAGCCTCCATTTAGCTGCTCTGGCCCGATAAAGTACACGTCTCCCAGCCTGGCATTGCTATGTTGCAGGTCACTGCTCATTAGATCCATGACATTATTGGCTGTACTGTGGCCATGAACATCCAGTTGCGCGTTGACCGATGAACCCCAGTCCACCAGGTAAAGCTTGCCTGTATCTTCATCAAAGACCAGGTTTGACGGTTTGATATCGCCGTGAACATAAGGCTTGCCTTTGAAATGGCGCTTACTGTCGCGTAAGAACAATAAGATTTCGGCCAGTTGAATGCTTAAATCGACAATCAACTCGGGCGGCAGCGGACCATGCTGGTGAGAATATTTCTCCAGATCAATGCCGGGAGCCCGAGACATATGCAGGATTGACTGACGCTTGATCTTGTGAAACTCAACCACATAGGGAATGCGCTCATGTTCCAGCTCAGACTGGATCTCGGCTTCATCGGCCAGCCGGTCCTGAACATGCTGCGGCAGGTTTATTCGTGAAAACTTAAAGACAAATGACTGGCCCAGTTTGTTCTCGCCATTAAAAACAAAACCATAGGCCCCCTTGCCCAGCAGATAAATATTTTGATAGCCCAGTTGCCTAAGCTGTTGCTGACACAGTTCCACCCATTGCTTGAGCTTCTCGGCATCTTTATGGCTGAGCAGGTAGATGGATTGATCTTCAGCGATATAAAAGTGATGTAGTTTTTTTTCTGACACGTATTCAACAATTTGAAAAATAAGAAGCTTACTAACGCCAAACTACATGTATACCAACAAAACCACAAGCAGGGATTATAAATATCAAGAGTGTTTATTAAAAATATCCTGCCTTGTCATCCCTTTGTCATTTTACCTGGATAGACTGAACCTGTTTTTACACACTTTTTGCTTATTTGAAACGCTTGTACTCTCATTGCCCTGTAGCTAACAGGGCTTTTTTTGCCGTAAAAAAGCCCGCGTAAAGCGGGCTTTTAAAATCCACTAAATTAGCTCATATGAACCAGCATATTGCTTGGCTCTTCCAGGAACGACTTCCACAGGTTGCTGAAGCGAGCTATGGTACCACCATCAATAATGCGGTGATCCCCTGACCAGCTAACTTGCATAATGGACCTGGCTTCCACTTCCCCCTTATCATTAAAGCGTGGCAAGGTTTGCAACTTACCTAACGCAACAATGGCAGATTCAGGCTTATTGATAATAGGTGTCGCTACCGTACCGCCTATGGCACCAATATTGGAGATGGAAATGGTACCGCCTTTAAGATCGGCAGCGGCGACCCGGCCACTGCGGGCATCATTGGTCAAGCGGGTAATATCTTGGGCCAAATCCAGTATCGACTTGGTCTGTACCTGTTTAACATTAGGCACCAGCAAACCAACCTTGGAGTCGACCGCCATACCGATATTGTGATCATCAAAATAGGTCAGTTCGGTACAGTCGGCATTCGGCTGTGAGTTGACAACGGGGAACTCTTTTAGCGCCAGCGACATCGCCTTCATAAAGAATGGCATCATGGTCAACTTGATATCCTGCTTGGCATAAATGGCCTTAAGCTCTGTGCGCAGCTTGATCAAATTGGTCATATCTATCTCTTCACAATAAGTGAAGTGAGGAATGGTGGAAACTGACTTCACCATGGCTTTGGCCATTGCCGCCTTAACACCACGAATCGGCTCGACGCGCGTGCCACCTGCCTGTTTTACTACAGCAGCAGGGGCCTCGGCAACAGTGGCTGGTCCCTTACTATGGGCAATAACATCTTCCTTAAAGACACGGCCCTTCTTACCAGAACCGGCAACTTCATGGATATTAACGTTAAGTTCGCGTGCAACCCTTCGTACCGCAGGACTGGCGATGGCTTTGCCCTCGGTTTTCTTGGTCACTGGAGCCGTTGCCTGGGCCGGCGCAGTTTCTTTTACCGTAACTGCTTGTTGTTTTTCAACTGGCGCAGGAGCAGTTGATGCTCCGGCAATTTCTATGGCAAATAACGGCTCATGCACCTTGGCGATATCACCCTTGGCATAGTAAAGCTTAACCACTTTACCGGCATGCATGGCAGGAATTTGCACCAGGGCCTTGTCCGTCATGACATCGGCCACAGGTTGATCTTCTTCGATCATATCCCCTTCAGCGACCAGCCACTCTACCAGTTCACACTCGACTATGCCTTCACCTATATCCGGTAAGATAAAATCTTCTACACTGGCGCCCTGGCTTGCGTTTGCTTCTGCCTGTGGCTGCTCAACAGGAGCGGCTTCTGGTTCGCAGGCTTTAGCGCTTGCATCACTTGGGATCATGGAAAATAAGGGCGCATGCACCTTGGCAATATCACCTTTTTGGTAATAGAGCTTTTCTACCGTGCCGGCATACATGGCAGGGATCTGAACCAAGGCCTTGTCCGTCATTACGTCGGCAATTGGCTGGTCTTCTTCAATCTTATCGCCTTCATTCACCAGCCATTCCACCAGTTCACACTCGACAATACCTTCACCAATATCAGGTAATATAAAATCAATACTCATCTTGATATCCTAATAATTAATGCTATGTTTTATCGCTTCATACACTTTCAAGTGATCAGGCGCGTATTCTTTTTCCAACGCCAGGGGATAAGGCGTATCCAGGCCACAAATTCGTCCAATAGGCGATTCTAAATGCAGGAAGCATTCGCTTTGAATAGTCGCGGCAATTTCACTGGCAAAGCCGGAAGTAATAGGCGCTTCCTGACTGACAATCAAGCGGCCAGTTTTCATCACTGAATTGGCCACGGTTTCAACATCCCAGGGCAATATGGTGCGTAAATCTATGATCTCGCATGAAATTCCATCAGACGCAGCCATCTCTGCGGCCTTCTCGATGATTTCCATTTGAGCGCCCCAGGCCAGTAGCGTGATGTCTGTGCCGGTCTGCACCACATCTGCCTTGCCCAGTGGTAACTGGTAGTCTTCTTCCGGTACTTCCCCGGTAGAGGCACGATATAAACGCTTGGGCTCAAAAAACACCACTGGATTATCGTCACGGATGGAGGCCAATAACAAACCTTTTGCCTGATAAGGGTTGCGAGGCACGACAATCTTAAGGCCAGGGGTATGCGCAAAATAGGCTTCCGGCGACTGGCTATGATACAAGCCACCGGCAATACCGCCACCGTATGGGGTACGTATGGTGAGCTTACCAACATTAAATTCATTACCGCTACGGTAACGGAACTTGGCTGATTCATTCACTATCTGGTCAAATGCCGGAAAGATATAATCGGCAAACTGGATCTCGGCAATCGGTACACTTCCCTGTGCCGCTAAACCGTTGGCAAAACCTATCACCCCTTGTTCAACCAAAGGGGTATTAAAGCATCTATCCTTGCCGTATTTGTCCTGCAGCCCGCTGGTGGCACGGAATACGCCACCAAAATGGCCGACATCTTCGCCGAAACATAAGGCATGATCGTTCTCGGCCATAGCGATATCAAGCGCATTGTTTATTGCCTGTAATAAGTTCATTTGCGCCATGATTAGATTCTCCCTGCTGTGACTGGATAGGCTTCTGGGTATTTCTTGATATGCTCTTTAAGTTCATCCATCTGTTTTTGCAAGTGAACAGGTACATCATCATAAACATCGGTAAACAAAGATTCCAAATCGGGCTTATCGACTTTTTCCGCGACTTTTACCGCCGCCAGCACTTCTTCGCGCAGCTCATCGAATAGTACCTTGTCCTGCTCTTCATCCCACCAGTTTTGTGCCAGCATCCAGTTTTTCATGCGAGAAATAGGGTCATGGGCCTGCCACTTGGCTTCCTCTTCACGGGTACGGTAGCCGGAAGGGTCATCAGACGTTGAGTGAGCACCCAGGCGATATGACATGGCTTCGATGATGACAGGCTTGTTTTCTTTCAGGGCATAGGCTCTGGCGTCTTGGGTTGCCTTGATCACCGCCAGAATATCATTACCGTCAATGCGAAGCGTCTTAATGCCATAGCCAACACCACGTGAGGCAATACCGTTACCGGCATACTGTTCACTGGACGGGGTTGAAATCGCATAACCATTATTGCGACAGAAGAAAATAACGGGAGCCTGGTGTACGGCCGCCATATTCAGGCCGGCATGGAAGTCACCTTCGGAGGCCGCGCCATCACCAAAATAACAAATGGTGACCGCATCCTTGCCCTGCAGCTTTTGGCCATAGGCATAGCCGGCCGCCTGCGGGATTTGTGTGCCTAGAGGAGAAGAAATGGTCAGATAATTTAACTCATTGCTGCCGTAATGGATCGGCATTTGGCGACCCTTGCCCAGATCTTTTTCGTTGCTGAACATCTGGTTCATAAACTGCTCCAGGGTAAAACCACGGAACATCAAGGCACCCTGCTCACGGTATTGCGCCATGATCATATCCTGATCCTTAAGACCGGCAGCACCACCAACACTGGTCGCTTCCTCACCCAAGGCCGCCATATAAAAGCTGATACGTCCCTGACGCTGGGCAGCAACCATACGCTCATCAAGCACACGATGAAAAGCCAAGGTTTTGTATACCTTGGTGGCAAGTTCTTGATCGATCTCAGGAAGTTCAGCACCTTGGTAGACAGCGCCGTCTTGTTGCAAAATTTTTAAAATGGGGATTTCTACAGAATGACCGTCAATAAAAACAGGCGAGTGGACAACCGGCCCTTCTTTATATATATCAGTGTTCATAACGTTCTCTTTTATTATAAGTCTTGCTGTGCAAGTTATGTGCTGTGAAAAATAATTCTGCTAACTAGTATAGCCTGAAGCCAGAATTAGCTATTGTCAAAAATCAATATTTATTCAATAGACTCAGCACATAGTAAGGCTTGTTATTGTGTAATAATCGCCAGAACTTTACCTTTACGTAAACTGATTATCAAGTTAGCCAGTAAATAATAGCTTCCATTGAGGGTTTAGGGTGTTTTTAAATCTTTACACATTTAAAACACCCTAGCTAACTAGTTGATTTAAAGAATCTAAATTTAGTCTATTTTGGTGGGAATAACGGTCAATAAGGCCCTTTGACCTATGGCAACTTCGGCATTTGGAAAGATAATGGCTTCGCCTTCTTGCTTGACCGGATACTCCAAATCATCGTCCGTCGCCAGTACATAGCCGACAGGAAAGTCGGTAAAGTTCTCGACATCATCGGCAAAATGCAGTTTGAAATTTTCACCCTGACGGTTAATCATCTGGTATATTTCAAAAATAGCAAAGTCAGCTTCGTCAAAAGGCTTAAGGTTTAGCTCCTGACCCGAAATAAAGCGTGCCAGGGTTTGACGAACACCGGCGAAGTTATTCATATCATTTTCGCCAAAGGGCATCACCTTACCCAGCTCTACCGTAAAGGCATCGGCACCAAACTCATTGGATGAAAAATAACTGAAGGTAGTGGTCGGCGAATGGGAAAGCAATATGGTATTAACACCACAGGCCAAAAGAAACTGTAGCTGCTCCTTTTTCCATGGCTTGCCATGACGGAAGGGATAAACGGCAAACTTGTCATTTTTAGAGCCGCGGATCGCCGTGTGCAGGTCATAGTGGAAACGTGCTCTGTTATCACCTAACTGACTGCCCTGTTCGAAAAAGTCACGGACCGCATTTTCCAATGCCAGGGCACGATGGCGCTCTTTATTAATCAGGCCTGCGCCCTGCCCCTGATCTTGCGAATGGCCACCAGAAAACAGACGGTTCATATTCTCTTCAACAAAACGACGGCTGATATTGATCGCCGCTGGATTGCCAAACAAAAACAATACTCTTTCGGACAGGGCCATATCACCCAAGATCAACTTTTGGATAAGCTCGGCGCAGATTTCGATCGGGGCAGTTTCATTGCCATGCACGGCGCTGGATAAGACGATATCTTTGCTGGAGTCTCTGTCCAAAGGTTCAAACACTATGATGCCGGTATCCAGCACGCTGACCTTGGACTTTTGCTTAGAGGCCTTGTCTGTTACCTCAAACGAAAACGGCTCAACCGGTAACGACCATTCATTGTCTCGTGTTATCGACAGAAAATCACCCGTTTGCTGTAATTGTGCTTGTATTGGTTCCATTGAACTTTCACCTTGCTATAAATTTTTGGCGTAGTGTACGCGAAAAAAAAACGAAAATCGTTGTTTTTTGACTCAGATAATCAAGTTTTTTTCGGCATAAAAAAGGCTCCAAAAAGGAGCCTTAAATACTTATTCTATATAGGTGAATATCTATAATCCCGCCAGCTTAAATGCCTTGGAGACTATCTCCTGCGCCTCACTAATGATGGCTTGTAAATGGGTATCATCGATGAAACTTTCCGCATAGATTTTATAGATGTCTTCCGTGCCCGATGGGCGGGCGGCAAACCAGCCGTTTTCCGTGACCACCTTGATGCCACCAATGGCGGCATTATTGCCAGGCGCATGGCTTAATATCTGCTGAATTTTTTCACCCGCCAGGCTTTCCGCGGTAATGGCATCGGCACTTAGCTCGGTCAGGACTTTTTTCTGTGCCCTATTGGCAACTGCTTCGACCCTGCCATAGCAAGGCTCTCCCAGCTCTTTTGCCAGTTCCAAATAATGCTGATAGGGATCTTTGCCTGTCACCGCGAGGATCTCTGCCGCCAATAGTGTCATCACGAAGCCGTCTTTGTCCGTCGTCCAGCAGCTGCCGTCACGGGCGATAAAGGAAGCCCCCGCACTCTCCTCGCCGCCAAAGGCGTAACTGGCATCATGCAAGCCGTCAACAAACCACTTAAAGCCGACCGGAACCTCAGACAATGGTCTGTCTATATATCTGGCGACCCTATCTATCAGTGAGCTGGAGACCAGGGTTTTGCCTATCTTGCAGTTCGATGGCCAGTCTCTGTGGGTCATCAGGTAATGTATCGCCACCGCCAGATAATGATTGGGGTTCATCAAACCGCCGGTTTTGGTCACTATGCCATGACGGTCAAAGTCAGGGTCGTTGCCGACGGCAACATCAAATTTATCCTTCATGCCAATCAGGCCTGACATGGCATAAGGAGAAGAACAATCCATGCGGATCTTGCCATCCTTATCCAGGGGCATAAAGGCAAAGCTGCCATCAACCACAGGATTGACTATTTCAATATTAATGCCGTATTTTTCTGCAATGACCGGCCAGTAATGGATACCAGAGCCGCCCAGGGGATCAACGCCAATGGTGACACCTGAGTCAGCGATTGCCTGCATATCGATGGCCTGCGCCAATTGCCCGGCATAAAACTCTATAAAATCCTGCTTGGATAATAGAGATGATTGCAACGCCTGGGTAAAGGGTATTTGCTTGACACCCTCAAGCCCTGCCGCCATCAGCTCATTGGCTCTTTGCTCAACCAGCTTGGTGACTTCACCCTCGGCCGGGCCACCATGGGGCGGATTATACTTGATACCGCCATCGGTTGGTGGATTATGAGAGGGAGTAATGATCAGACCGTCAGCCTGTTTCTCGTTTGCTTTATTGTGACTGATGATCAAGCGTGAAATAACAGGGGTCGGCGTAAAGCCTTCATCCTGCTGAATGATAACCGGGACATTGTTGGCAATCAGTACCGAAATGGCACTGGCAAAGGCGGGTTCGGATAATGCATGGGTATCCTTGCCCAGGAATAACGGTCCCTGATGGCCCTGCGCCTGCCGATATTCGGCGACGGCCTGGCAGATAGAAAGAATATGGCCTTCATTAAAACTCAACTTGCTCGCACAGCCTCTATGGCCCGAAGTACCAAAGCTCACCTTCTGCTCGGCAACCTCAACATCCGGGGTTTGCAGAAAATAATCGCTGACCAAGCGTCCGATATTGATCCTGTCTTGCGGCCTAACCGGCTTACCTGCATCTGGGTGAACAGACATATCTTTTCCTTCCTTATTTTAATGATTTCAGCACTTGCCTTAGCATGGGATGCTATAGCAATTCGCGAATTTTTTCGGCATCCGTTTCATCATACCCCAAGGCAACGGCGACTTCGGTTAACATCATTTTCTTACGCGTGGTATTTGAGTTAGTGATCACCCAATACGGGCTATCGGGAATTTGTCTTGGCTTTGTGCTGCTGCCACTGGCAGCCAATTCCGCTTCACTTTTGGCAAAGTATAAGCGGTCGCGGCCACGAATATCCGTGATAACACTAAACCTTTGCTGATGCACGCGATACAAGGCAGCCAGGATAAGTAAGAACCGACCGACGGCACCACGCTGCATCGCCAGCTCTTCTTTATTGATATAGTTGAAGACACTTTCGTTTTCATTTTTAGGCGCATCATTTTCAACAATATTTTCTTCAACAATGGCCTTGGCTTCTGCCTTGGCTGGCTGAGTGTCCGCCTTCACACTTTTGTCCGTATCTAATGACAGTAAACGACGTAATATCGAAGAAGCGCTTTCGCCAATAAACTGGGTTTGGCCCGCTATATATTGATAAAGCTCTTCATCTATCTCGATGTTTTTCATTAACAACCCTAGAATTATTTATAATCGCGGCAAGATTATACTTACCTTAAATAGAAGTCTCCACAGCAGAATTAGAATAGTTTTCACTTTTTAATTTTTGTGCTGAATAAAGCAACAAATGCATTAAAAAATGATTGCTTGGCAAGGTAAAACTAGGGACAATTTGCGCCTTATTTCAATTGGTAATATGAGGTTAATTTGGCACTACTAAACTTCCAGCAACTCGGCTCAGGGCCAGATGTGATATTGATCCACGGCCTGTTCGGCAGTTTAGAAAACCTGAATATGGTGGCAAAACACCTGGCGACCAGCTATTGCGTGACTCAGGTGGATGTCCGCAACCATGGCCTGTCCTTTCAGGAAAACAGCATGGAGTATAGTGAGCTGGCACAAGATGTTATTTCGCTGATGGATCATCTGTATATCGCAAAAGCCGATATATTGGGCCATTCCATGGGCGGTAAAATTGCCATGCAACTGGCGCTGACGTTTCCTGAACGGGTCAACAAGCTGATTGTTGCCGATATCGCTCCGGTTGAATATCCGCCCCACCATGAAAGCATCATTGCCGGCCTGCAATCCATCAACCTATCTCAGGTCAAGCAGCGCAAGGATGCCGACAGGCAATTGGCCCCTTATGTTGACAATATGGGTGTCAGGCAATTCTTGCTGCGCAACCTGGCCAGCCAAGATGGTAACTTTTACTTCAAATGCAACCTGGAATATATCGCACACTGCTACCCTCAAATCATGCAGGCCTATAGCGGAGACAGCCGGTTTGACGGTCAAACCCTGTTTATCAAGGGCTCGGAGTCTGACTATATCAGGAGTGAACACAGAGCGATTATCGGCCGTTTATTCCCACACGCCTCGGCAAAAATCATCCAGGGCGCCGGCCACTGGTTACATGCGGAAAAAACCACGGCATTTAACAAGGTTGTGAGTGATTTTCTGGCCAAGTAACTTTTTACGCCAGATACAGGGTAGGACTTAAACCTTAATGGGAATTACTCACACAAGCTAAATATTGGACTATGCTTATGCTACTGAAAGAGAACATAAGGAAGTGGTCTACATGCAAGTCTATACCGCCCGCCAACCCGTATTAAATGGCAGAAAAGAAGTGGTTGCCTATGAACTATTATTCAGGGACAGCCACAAGAACTGCTTTCCTCAACATGTTGCCGCCAAGACGGCCACGGCAAAATTACTGGTTAACAGCTACCTCAGTGTCGGCCTGGATGAAATTACCGAAGACAAGCCGGCACTGATTAATTTTCCCGAAGAAATGCTGGTTGAGCACTTGCTCCATATGTTGCCCTATAAGAAGATCATTATCGATATTCAATCCAAGACCCAGCCAAGTGACGAAAATTATGAATTGCTTAGGCAGTTATTTCACAAGGGCTATCCCATGGCACTGGATGACTTTATCTACCGGGAAGACTGGGACAGATTTCTCCCTTTTATCAAGCTGATCAAGATTGACATCAGCCAAACGCCCCTCCATTCCCTGAGCCACTTATTGCCCAAGTTTAAGAAATATAAGATCAAGCTGCTGGCCTCCCACATAGAAAAATCTGAAGATTTTTTTCACGCTAAGGAAATGGGCTTTCAGTTTTTTCAGGGTTATTTTTTTTACAAGCCGGAAGTCCTGGTCGGTGCGGAAATCGACTCAACCCAGCAGTTTTTGCTGTCGATTCATGCCGAGGTCATGAAGCAGGACTTTAGTTACAAAAACCTGGAGCAATTGTTCCAGCAGGATATGGGCATCACCTATAAACTGCTGCGCTTCGTCAATTCCAGTTTGTTTGAGCATAGTAATGAAATTACTTCGATAAAACAGGCCATCGCCTTTTTAGGGGAAAACCAGATCCGGAAATTTGTTTGCCTGATTGTGATGGCACAATTGAACCCGAAAAAACCGGCCGTATTGATCCAAAATACCATTATTCGGGCCAGGTTATGTGAACTGATCGCAAACGTGATGGGCATCAGGGAGAATGCCGATGCGGCATTTTTAACCGGCCTTTTCTCCACCATAGATGCGATACTGGACAAACCCATGGACAACGTGCTGCGGGCATTGCCCTTGTCAGAGCTTATCAACTCGGCCCTGTTGGAGAAAAAGGGCGAGCTGGCAGAGTGCCTGGCCATTACTCAATCTTATATGGAAGGCGACTGGGACACCATTTCTGCCTTTACCCAGCTTCATAATGTTGCCGCCGATTATCTGATCAGTAGCTGTAACAACGCCTATCAATGGTTTAAAGCCTATAAGCATGCCGTCTAGCTCAGGCTAATCCATAGGCTTTTTTAATTGAGCACACCTGGCAGAGCATAGCTGAAATCTTGGCCGCTTTTTGCCAGCGTCAGTTAATTTTCTGCAGGGGCAAGATTGTTGGCCAACTTTGATTGCGATCAAGAATAAGCTGTCGACTTTTGTGTCAAAATAAATATTGATGAAAATCACATCAAAAGCTGCAAAATCGCTAATTATCAATGTGTTTAAAAGTAAGGTTGTGATATAGTGCCGCCAGAATTTTTTAGGGTAAATATATGCTGGCAGAATACATTGAAGTTATTGAGGCCATAGGTCTTAATTTATTTTTCGCTTTTATATTTATTTTCATTGGCTTATCTATCCATGACGTAATGAAAAGCAATAATGTGCCTAAGATGGGACGATATATTGTTTATTTTGTGCTGTTTTTAGGCTGTGCAGGTTTTATTGCCAAGGGCATTATCCAATTTGTTTGGGAAAGCCAGGGCGTTGGATAGTAAGTAAGATGGCAAAACAAGCAGCAGATTTAACGACTATTGATTTATTTAGTGACGATAAACGTCCGGGAAGACCGAAAACAAACCCGCACTCTCGAAGTGTCCAGGTTAAAATCAATAAACGTAATCAAGTGAAACGTGACAAAAATAATGGCTTAAAAAGAGTAGAATTTAAGATTCATACCAGCCTATTCGAGCAATTAGATCAATTAGCCAAGGAGAAAGGTATTCACCGGGGTGAGTTGATAGAGTCGCTAATCATCAAGGCGTTAGCGACAGAACAAAATTAAGTTTAAATTTAGTAAAAGGTTAACATTCTATGGCAATCGTAGGTTTATTCTTCGGTAGTGATACTGGCAATACCGAAGCCGTCAGTAAAATGATCCAAAAGAAACTGGGTAAAAAATTAGTCGAAGTTAAAGACATTGCAAAAAGTACCAAAGAAGAACTCGCTGAATTCGATTTACTTATTTTAGGTATTCCTACCTGGTACTATGGTGAAAACCAGTGTGACTGGGATGATTTCCTTCCTGAGCTGGAAGAAATAGACTTTACCGACAAACTGGTTGCTATTTTCGGACTGGGCGACCAGGAAGACTATGCCGAGTACTTCGTTGATGCCATGGGGCCGTTAAGAGATATCGTCGAGTCAAAAGGCGCTATTCTGGTGGGACAGTGGCCAACTGAAGGCTATGAATTTGAAGCTTCCAAAGGCCTGATCGACGACAATACATTTATCGGCCTGGCCATTGATGAAGATCGCCAGCCTGAACTGACAGAGCAACGTGTCGATAAATGGGTCAACCAGATCTATGATGAAATGTGTTTGGCCGAGCTTGCCGACTAAGATTTTTTCTCGAGTAAAAAAGCCTGCTGATTGCAGGCTTTTTTATTGGCTTGTTTTAATAAACAGGTTTCTTGCGCCGAATATAGAGAGTACGATTTACCCTGGCAACCACCTCCCCTTGTTCATCCTTAATGTAAACAGGTAACTCAGGCAAGTACTTATCTCCATTGGCGGTATGAAGAATAATGTCATCCAGCAACGACTGGCTTATGGTAAAATCGGCCGTGACCTTGCCCTTGCCAGGCTTGATATAGTCTATATCGGCCAGTTTGTCCCAAACAATATAGTCGTCTCCGAGCAGTGACATCAGCATCAACATATAAAAGGGATCTGTCATGGCATACAGGGAGCCGCCAAAATGAGCCCCCACTGCATTTTGATTCCAAAACCTTAATTTCAATTGCACCTGCAAAGTACGAAAATCACCTGACAACCGACTAACCCGAATTCCGGTAAACAGGAAAGGCGGCCATAAGTTTATCATTAAGCGAAATAACCACGCTTTTTTTAAGACTATTTTCATTCAATCCCTTCTTGGTTAAAATTTTAACCAAGGACACATCGTACCAGTTGATATTATGACAATATATTGAAAAAAAATACAAATAAACTGGAAATCAATGGCAACAAACGCTTTCAACCGGAACAAGAACCCCCTATAATTTTAACCATAAAAAAACGCATAGAGACAAACTACATGGCAGATCAAAACGAAGAATTAAAAAGAGCCGGACTGAAAATTACCCTGCCTCGCATCAAAATACTGACCATACTTCAGTCGCCTGGAAATCAGCACATCAGTGCCGAAGATGTCTATAAAATTTTATTGGAACAACAGGAAGAAATCGGTTTGGCAACCGTTTACCGGGTACTTAACCAGTTCGATGATGCCGGCATAGTGACCCGTCATCACTTTGAAGGGGGTAAATCGGTTTTTGAATTGTCTCATAAGAAACATCATGATCACCTGGTCTGCCTTAAATGTGGCAAGGTGGTAGAATTTGAAGACGAAACCATTGAAAGACGCCAGGAAGATATCGCTGCCGAACATAAGATGACGTTAACAAACCACAGCCTTTACCTTTATGGCGAATGCCAGGACAAGGAAGCCTGTGAGTCCTATCGCAAATCGCATCACTAGTGATGCATTGACGTAATGACATAAAAAAAACCGACTTAAGTCGGTTTTTTTTATGTCTATTGTTAAACAAGCCTAACGGCTTTGCTGATATCAGCCTGAAATTTTTGCCCAGGTATCACGCAAGCCTACGGTGCGGTTAAATACCAGGTGGGTGTCGCTGGCATCCTTGTTATCTAAACAGAAATACCCTTGACGCTCGAACTGAAACGCCTGCTCAGGCTTGGCGTTTGCCAGGTAAGGCTCTACTTTCGCATTTTCAATGGTCACCAAAGAGTCCGGATTCATAACAGTATGAAAGTCTTCCGCCGCTGCCGGATTTGGCACGGTAAACAGCCTGTCGTAAAGGCGAACTTCTGCATCCAGGGCCTGCCCAGCCGATACCCAGTGAATAACCCCTTTTGGCTTAGTGCCATCAGCAGGGTTCTTGCCTAAGGTGTCGGCATCATAACGACAGTAGACTGTGGTCACCTTGCCATCCGCGTCCTTGTCACATCGCTCGGCTGTCACCACATAGGCGCCACGCAAACGTACCGCTTTGCCTAACACCAGGCGCTTGTATTTCTTATTGGCTTCTTCGCGAAAATCTTCTGCTTCAATATATAACTCGCGGCTAAAAGGCACGATTCTTGTGCCCTGGCTTTCATCACTTGGATGATTTTTCACCGTTAGCTCTTCCACCTGATCTTCAGGGTAGTTTTCGATAACCAGTTTAATGGGATCCAGCACCGCCATGGCACGAGGCGCGTTATCATTCAAATCTTCACGAATACAGGCTTCCAACACGCTCATTTCAACCGTATTGTCCATCTTGGTGACACCTATGCGCTTGGCAAATTCTCGGATAGATGCGGGCGTATACCCGCGACGACGAAATGCCGCTATGGTGGGCATGCGTGGATCGTCCCAACCGGCAACCAGCTTTTCTTCCACCAGGGAATTCAGCTTACGCTTGCTCATAACAGTATATTCAAGGTTTAGGCGTGAAAACTCGTATTGACGAGGCCTTGCTTTAATGGAGATATTATCTATTACCCAGTCATATAAGCGACGGTTATCCTGAAACTCCAAGGTGCATAAGGAGTGGCTGATGTCTTCAATGGCATCCGAGATACAGTGAGTAAAATCATACATGGGATAAATGCACCACTTGTCACCGGTTTGATGGTGATGGGCAAATTTAACCCTGTATATCACGGGATCACGCATACACATAAAGCTGGATGACATGTCTATCTTGGCACGTAAGGAGCACTCGCCTTCCTTACATTCGCCATTTTTCATTTTCTCAAATAGCGCCAGGTTTTCTTCAACCGAGGTATCGCGATAAGGACTGTTCTTACCCGGCTGTTTCAGTGTGCCGCGATACTCGCGCATCTCTTCGGCATTGAGAAAACAGACATAGGCCAGGCCTTTTTCTATCAGCTCGACCGCATAAGCGTACAAGCGGTCAAAATAGTCGGAAGAATAGCGAATGTCACCCGCCCACTCGTATCCCAGCCAGTGCACGTCATCCTTGATAGAATTAACATAGTCAATGTCTTCTTTTTCCGGGTTGGTATCGTCAAACCTTAAGTTACACAGGCCCTGATAGTCCTGGGCAATGCCAAAATTCAGGCATATAGACTTGGCATGGCCGATATGCAAATAGCCATTGGGCTCCGGCGGGAAACGCGTTTGTACCTTGGTATGCTTGCCACTGGCCAGGTCTGCATCAATAATTTGGCGAATAAAATTGCTTGGACGGTTTTCAGTATCCGACATCCAGTAAACCTCGAAAAATAATGATAGGATATTTTAATAACGCCGCATTATAACAACAGTTTGCATTATAAAATAGCAGCGGGAATTAAAAATATTGGCAATTACACAATTCGGGTTTACCGGATTTATTCATGAGTTAAGATCAGCACTCCCCCTGCTCGAAATAGGCCTGCATCCTCTGATTCAGTTCCTCTTCCGTCAAGTCTTCTTTATGTGTCGCTATGGTCCAGGTATGACCAAAGGGATCTTTTAATGTGCCGGCTCTATCGCCGTAGAACTGATCCGTTACCGGACGCAACTCGGTTGCGCCACATTCAATGGCATTGGCAAAAAAGTCATCAACATTCTCTACATAGATCATCAGGCTGATACCGGCACCACCTAAGCTTTCCGGACTTAAGAAACCCATGTCGGGGTATTCGTCGGTGAGCATCACATGTGAATCACCAATCTTGATTTCCGCATGCGCGGTACCACCATCCGGCGTATTCATCACCAGCAGGGTTTCGGCAAGAAACGCCTTATTGTAAAAACTTATTGCATCGGCCGCATTTCTAGCGACCAGGTATGGGGTAACCGAGTGATATCCGTCTGGAGTAGGTTTAACTGGCATAGCAAATATCCTTCTTGTTTTGTTATATAAATTTTACTAACAGTTAAAACATAGAAGGTTTCATTATTTCTGCAATCCTACCTAGGTGATATTTTTAAAACCAGTTAGCACCACCTGGGGTCAATATTTAACGGCTAAGCAAAAACTTGTCATTTCTCACAACAGGCTTAGTGCCTACTATATTCAGGCTATCGCCAGTGTCCGTGATATCAAGCCTGTGGTATTTAAAGGCAAATGACATGGCCTGCAAAGGGCATTGTTTTTCGCCATTGATCCACATGGTTTTGTGATTATTGGATTTTATCTGACGTATGGCATAAGGGGTCGAATATTCCATTTGGCTAAATCCTTTTAAAGTCTCCTTGAACTCACATCAGCATAGAACAGATAAAAAGAAAGTCCAGTGAAATGATAATTATTCTCCCTGCCGGTATGCAATGAAAATGGCTTGGCCAGACTTACATCGCTCAAAATAAAATTTAACCTTTGCCATAAAAACACCCGGCTTTTCAACTAAGAGCTGAGCAGGCATAATAGTGTCACCCTAGGCTCAGGTGTATTTTTTATGACTAGCTGGTCCGATATTCTGGCAACAGAAAAGCAACAAGCTTATTTTCAAGACTCATTAGCGTATGTGGCCAATCGCCGTGCCCAGGGGGTAAGCGTGTATCCGCCCAAGGCAGAAGTATTTAATGCGTTTAAAATAACGCCGTTTGAAAAAGTAAAAGTGGTTATACTTGGGCAGGATCCCTACCATGGTCCCAAGCAGGCCCACGGTCTGTGTTTTTCGGTCAAACCCGGCATTGCTCCACCCCCATCACTGGTGAATATGTATAAAGAATTAGCCGCAGACATACCGGGTTTTGAAACGCCTGAACATGGCTATCTGCAATCCTGGGCAGAGCAAGGAGTGTTGCTGCTTAATACGGTTTTAACCGTGGAACAAGGCCAGGCTCATTCTCATAGACACCTGGGCTGGGAAACTTTTACCGACAAGGTAATTCGGGGCATAAGCCAGTTTGGAGAGGGCATTATTTTTCTGCTCTGGGGCTCTCATGCCCAGAAAAAAGGCAGCTGCATAGATACAAACAAGCACTATGTATTAAAAGCCCCCCACCCTTCGCCTCTCTCGGCGCACCGAGGCTTTTTTGGTTGTCGCCATTTTTCAACGGCGAATCAACTATTAATCCAGCAAAACAAGTCCCCCATAAACTGGTGCCTGCCTTCGATATAAGGCCTTTTAATGACTTCAAGCTGGCTAGGGCTCTCTCAGATATTAACAAGGCTCCCTTACTTGGCATTTTTCTACCGCATCTATTATTAGTTATAAAAGCAGCTAGCAATTTATCCTTTAACTTTTATGCACTTAAAGTTAGAGTAGCTTTAACTTTATCCAGAACTACAGGCTGTTGCTACTAGTGTGAAACCCATTAAGGCTAGTATTGCCCCCCAACAATTAATCGATAAAAACGGCAAACCAAGTTACGGCTACTTTGATGGCCCGGTAACCTCATTGGCGATTGAAAATTTTCAATATTTCACCGATATGGATAGCCCTGCCTCCCGTTTGGCTAAGTATTTTCATTTCAAACAGTTCCAGTTTATCAGCCTGATCAGCAAAAATTTTGTCATCGGCGTGGCAATTGCCGACATTCGTTATGTCGGTACGAGCTTTTGTTACCTGTATGACATCCAGAACAATGAACTGGTCGAAGAAACCTGGTTAAGGCCCCTGGGGCTAGGTTATCAATTGACCCCGTCTCCCATGACAGGCTGCGCCAATATCGGTAATATCAGAATTGAAATCAGCGATGGCATATGGTCTTTATCCATCAACACCAAACACATAATAGCGGATATCACACTTTCACCAGCGAAAGACAGTTTGCCTTTGGCCCTTTGTAATCCTACCGGTTATAGTGGCTGGACCTATACCCAAAAACACAATGCCCTGGACGTCAGCGGGCAATTAACCGTCAATGGCAAGCTGGAACCGTTAGAAAATGCCTTGGCAGGTTATGACTTTTCTGCCGGTTTTATGCGCCGGGAAACCAGCTGGCGCTGGGCCAGCATTAATGGCCGCAATAATACGGGAACTATCGGACTGAATTTAGCCGCCGGCGTTAACGAAACAGGCTTAAATGAAAATGCCTTTTGGCTAAATGGCCAACGCCATTTGTTAGGGCCTGTGCATTTTGATTTTCAAAGAATAAAAAACACTAGCGACAATCATTTACCCTGGCATATATACTCATATGATGGCCGGGTCGATCTCACCTTCACTCCTAAAAACTGCCGACAAGAAAGGCTCAACCTGCTGTTTCTTAAAAGTAATTTCTGTCAGTATCTAGGCCATTATTCAGGCTTTATCATTGATGGCGACGGAAAAAAGCATCAACTGGACAAGGTTTTAGGTTTAACGGAAGATCATTTTGCCCGCTGGTAACGGATAAAAAGCCGGCAAACTAGTATTCATCATCTAACCAGGTAGCCATTTGGCTTTTGGTAGGAGAGTTAACAAAATAACCTTGCTCTTTGCCATCATATATCTCAACTCACACTAAACTAAATAGATATCCCTCAGGCACTCAGGTATCAAGTTTTGAAGCCAAAACCTGTTGCTCTATTTGTCATTCTTACCTTTGTGCTCTTAGTGCACTCGGCTATGGCTAAAGAGATCGTTATCAATACCTGCTACAGTGACTGACGTCCCTTTACCTATATTGAAAAGAACGGCAGCAAGGGGCTTACCATTGAAATTTATGACAAGGCCGCCCTGCTTGCCGGCCTTAAGTTAAAATATACCAAACAACCATGGGCCAGATGCCTAAGAGAATTCACCGCAGGAAAATACGATGCCATCGCAGATGGCGATGCAGGCATGGCAAATGCCATATCCCCTAACGTGCGCCCCATACTCTAGATTGCCATGTTTTGGGTCCACAATAACAGCAAGTTTAAGACATTTACCGGATATTCTACCTTTAGCGGCAAAGTTGTCGGCTTTGGCCGGGATTTTACCTATCCTAATGAGTTTTTATCATTTGAGCAATTTGCCAGCACAGATATCGCGACTGTCCTTGGTTTTTTCGCTTAATAAGAGCCTGGCCAACAAACAATTTGAAGCCGCAATTGCCAAAATGCTGGAAAGCGGTGAGATAGACGACCTATACCGGAAACACCTGGGCATCAGCTATCATGGCATCCTGGAACAATTCGGTAAAGACTAAAGCTTTGCTTAACGGATAAAACAACACTTTTCAATTAGTTAGCCGTTAATTACGCTTATAGTTAAAAATAACCGTGTAGAATTGATTTTATCGGCTATCTTTATTTCTGTACTTTTTAAGGTACTCACCTCAATTTTTACTACATATATAAGGATATAAATATGTCAAATACTACAGTCGGAGCATACACTCCATTTTCAAGTGATATCAGCGCAGAAAATAAAGCCGTTTTTGTTAACGCTTTTGAAAAATTTGTTGGTGTAAAGTATGAACCAGTCGCCGTCGCAACCCAGGTGGTTGCAGGAACTAACTATGCGTTTTTCTGCAATGCAACCCCGGTTTATCCTGGCGCACCGACTAACCCGGCAATGGTGACCATATTCAAGTCACTGGAAGGACACGCGAGTATCACTCATATTGAGAAGCTGCCTTACTAATTTATAGGCGTGGCATAAGGGTGCAAGTGTTAGGATGTTAGGACACTTGCTCCTTTTTTGTGGCCAATAATTACTAGAAGCTTCTCTCCGATTAACCGCCTAGGTTTAAATAAATTGCAGAAAAATATAACCTCCCTATTTAAAGTAGCAGCTTTCCCTTCAAGCCTTACCAAATAGCAACCCCGGTAAAGTGTCTGAATTAAAAGCAGATACAGGCTCCGTTTAATTTCATCCCAATAGGTAATGGCCGCATGAGATTAGACTTGTGCAAGTTAATGAGAAGCTTTATCATCAAACGGTTTTAACAATTTTTTAACACATTAACTGTGCTCAGATTTTCAAATAAATTAGGGTTTACTCATGGATGTAATATCAAAACTTAGAAAAGGGCTAATTCTTACCACTGTATCCTGTAGCTTGATGGCGTGTGTCAGCAACAATTCCAGTGCCGACAGCAGAAACCTGACCCTGGGATTGGTACAGAAAGAAATCACTACCGGCATCTCGTCAATCAAGGTGATTGAGGCGTTAGGCAGCCCAAACATAGTCAAAAAATCTCCCGAAACCCAGGGGGAAGTCTGGGTGTATGACAAGATTTCCTATTCCAGCAATGAATCCAACCTTGGCATAAACATAGGCGCAGCGGGCAGTGATGTTGCGGGTTTGCTGGGCGCCGGCAATAAAAACTCACAGTCAAGCAGTAAGAGCCTGACCGTGATCATCAAATTCGACAAGAATGATACCGTAAAAGACCTTTCCTATTTCCGTAGTTCATTTTAATTAGGCCCTAATATGAAACAGTATCAACACCTGTTTATTACGGGTCTTATCGCCATACTCTTAATGGCTTGTGCAGGCAGCCCGAAACCCTTATCACTCACGCTCAGGGAATATCAAACCCGGAGTTACCAGGCGAAGGATAAAGAGCAAATATTCCACGCCGTACTTAACACCTTACAAGATGACGGCTTCGTTATAGACGTTGCCGATATTAATTCCGGACTAATCAAGGGAGTCGTTAACAGTACCTCTATCAACGGCCGGGAAACCTTGCAAAAAACGGCATTTACTATATTGACCTGGGGTGTATTTCTGCTATTTACCGACGGTAATGTAAACGATGTAGAAACCGTGAGTGCGTCAATTACCATATCACCTTATGGTAAAAGCACTAAGGTGAGAACCAGCTTTGTCTATAAGGAAGTTAACCCGGATGGTGAAATCGTAGAACACAGGCAAATAGTAGATAAATCGGTTTACCAAAAATTCTATGCTGCAATTGAAAAGTCCATATTTTATGATGAAAGCCTTGCCCCTGAGCAAGAGGTTGCACAAAAGACACTGAATTAAAGAAAGCTTCTGAAAAAAAATACGACCCTAGGTCGTATTTTTATTTTACAGAAGCTTAGCTCTGTATGGGCCAACTCCATTTAGCTCACTTCATCCTGAAGTTTTTATTTCCTTAACCGATTCCTTGGCACTTCCCTTTGAGTGAAGTCGCCATGACTTGTTCCTGTTACCGTCCTTAGCCAAGAGCCTCCGCTCTTATCCCAGTTCCCTAACAGCCCTGTAAGGTTTTGTGTCATCCTGACACATCATTCCTTGACACGCTATCCTAGCGATTTCCTTATCAGTTAAACCATCCGGGTTTATCCTCTGCCTTCCCTAGCTAAGAGCTCCTGCCCTTATCAATCTTCCCTAACAGCCCTGTAAAAACCTTGTGTCATCCTGACACATCACTCCTTGATACGCTGTCCTTGCAATGTCCTTATCTGTTACACCATCCTGGCGTATCCTTCGCCTTCCCTAGCTAAGGGCTCCTGCCCTTACTTAAATCCTATGTCGTCCTGACAACTCTAATATTAGAGCAAACAGCATTTTTACCAAGAGTGCAAATTGAAATAAATTCCGGCCAGATTAGCTCGGCAGACAACATGCTTGAAATTATCATTAAATAACAATGAGGTAAAAGAATCGCTTGAGAGTTAACGGCAAAAACTCCAATGTTTTCCTACGGATTTGTGGGCAATGTCTTACAGGAAGAATGTCATTTAAGAAATATTTGCGATTCGGCAAAAGATAAAACGGACTGGCAAAACCGCTTTCAAAACTGGGTTTGTCAGAATGCCTAACAATTAGCTTGAGCCAATTACATCCTGATAGAGCTGCTCTGCCAACTGCTCCAGCACTTCCGCCTTAGGATGGGTATGGGCAAAAGTTCTTAAACCATAGACACCCATTAAAAAATAGCGGGCAAGATGATCACTGTTTTTGTCGGTGACAAGTGTTCTTTCAGCCTTTGCCTGTTCAAACTTCTCTGCCAGCGCCTGCTCCAGCATGGACAAGTTGCCCGCAATAATGGCCTGGATCTCTTCGTCCTGTTCGGCAATTTCATTGAGGGCCTTGGTTAACAGGCAGGCCTTGGCCATATCACAACTGAGACATTCGGCGACAACACTATCAAGGTAGGCCTTAAGCTTGATAAGAGTTGGCTCTGAGCCGGCAAAAAATTGTTCAAACTCAGCCTTTCGATCCAAACGGTACTGTTCCAGGGCCGCCAATAGCAGGCCGCGCTTGTTTTCGAAGGCGCAATAAATGGAACCCGGGTGTAATCCGGTGGCCTTTTTCAAATCCTGCATGCTGGTTTTGGCGTAGCCCTTATGCAGAAAGGCCGTCATTGCCGCTCTTAAGACCTGCTCTTTATCAAACTCCGCATTACGCATTCACTCAATTACCATTTAAATTAGTTGGATTTCGCCATTGTACTCAATTTTGAATGTTTGTTCAAAATACCGCTTGAATGATCATTCAAAAACTATTATCTTGAATAAACATTCAAGAATGAGACGAGCAAAATGACAGAGAACCTATTTCAGCCTTATGCACTAAACACCAGTATTACCCTTAATAACCGTATTCTTATGGCGCCATTAACTCGCTGCATGGCAGACGACGAGCTGGTTCCCACCCAGGCGATGGCGGATTATTATGGCCGTCGCGCCGATGCCGGCCTGATCATATCCGAGGCCGTTATTATCCGGCCCGACGGACAGGGCTACCCAAATACCCCTGGGCTATTTAACCAGGAGCAAATTGCCGGCTGGCGTAAGGTGACCTCTGCCGTTCACAAAAATGGCGGTAAAATTTTTGCTCAGCTATGGCATACCGGCCGTGTCGCCCACCCTTTCTTTTTTGCCAAAGAGGATGAAAACGCACAAACTCTGGCACCCTCTGCCGTGGGCGTTGAAGGCAGTGTGCCGAGAATGCGTGATTTGACTTACCAAACTCCTAAGGCGGCAAGCATTGAAGATATCAATGCTCTGGTAGCGGATTATGCTCAGGCAGCGGCCAATGCCATGGAAGCCGGCTTTGATGGCGTAGAAATTCATGGTGCCAATGGCTATTTGATCGATCAGTTCCTGCATCATGACAGCAACAGGCGCACCGACAGCTACGGCGGCTCTGCCGAAAATATGAGTCGCTTTGCCCTGGAAGTGGTCGATGCCATCATTGCCCGAATCGGCAATGACAAAACCGCCCTGCGGGTTTCGCCCGGCGCCTACTTTAATATGGCCGGTGACAGCAGAGACAGGGCGGTATTTGACTACCTGTTAGCCGAACTTGAACAGCGAGATTTGGCGTTTTTGCATATCGGCATTTTCGATGACAGCATGGAATTTGACTACCTGGGTGGCCGGGCCTCAAGCTATGTCAGGGCCAACTATGGTAAAACCCTGGTCGGCGTCGGCAGTTATACGGCAGAAACGGCCAGTAGCGCCATTGAAAATGATAACTTTGATCTTATCGCCATCGGCCGCCCTTTTATCGCCAACCCGGATTATGTTGCCAAAGTCAGGGATAATAAGCCCTTGGTGGAATACACAGACGAAATGTTGGCAAGTTTGGTATAACGACTGATAGCCAGAGCTTGCAAAGGTATAGGGGAGGCATGCAAGGTGCCCCCCGCAAGCCATGATTTGCCTCAGGATAGAGGTACAGCCGATTATCAATGGCATTGGCAGTGAGTCCTGCTTCCATTTCGCTGGCATTCCAACTGGGAACGACAGAATCACCACCTCCATGATGAATGAGTGTCATTGCTGAATACTGCGCGAAATGCAGTGGTGAGCTGGCCAATGCCCGCTGCTTGGATTCTTGTTCGGATTTATTGCGAACAAACTGACAGATATATTGCTGGGAGTAATGGTTTGCCACCGATTGTCGATAAAAGTCAGTCGGTGCAGAGACAGTAATTGCCATTGCGATTCTATCATCACGTTGTCCCAATAGATGCGCGAGCAAGCCGCCACGACTCCAGCCCATGGCCAATACCTTATCGGTATCAATTTCCGCTACTATATCTTCAGCAAGGTTTAAAAAGGCTAAAGAGTCATCGGTCGCCCCTTCATAGGCATCACAAAAATCTCCCGCTGATTTATAATTCCCGTCGGTTTTTAATATGTTGCCCCGATAGGAAGGCACAAGCACGAGCATATCGTCCATTACATTGCTAAAGCTTTGAAACATATCAAATAACGATTCAACATAAAGCTGGGGATCTTCCTGGTTTAAGCCTGACAACATCAGGGCTACCGGTGTATCTTTGCTTACCGCTACATCCGGATAGATGATGACCCCATACGCCTGGGCCCCATTTAACTGATAACCATAGGTTTCTATGGTTTTGTTAATACCACCTTGGCTAAGAAACTGATAACTCGATACTTGGCTGACATCACTAATCAAAAGTTCCTTGGCTAAAAGGTAATCTCGAACCGCTTGCAGATCACTGTCCTGAAGAGCTTGATAACTCATGCTGGTACGAGGTGGCTCTACTTTGTTTTGCTCTTGTGCCGTCGAGTCGGTGGATGCACCACAGCCGCCAATAACCATGGCTAAAATGCATAATAAAAAACTCTTCCCTAGATTCCCTGTCATGTCTGCTCCTAAAGCTGTTCATTTATTGGCCAACATTTAATTCAGACTATGTAATTTCCAGCCATGAAGCAAGCGCATTTATAAGCCGCAAGCCAAGCTAGCAACCAAGGCCTGAGACCCAACTCCATAGCGATTCTCCAACAAACTTGAACAAATAAGTAATTTTTCTGTCTACCCAAGGCATAACAAACCAAAAGTAACTTGTTGTGCTAAAGGGATATTCCAAAGCTATTTTCATTTCACTTATCATCCACGGCTTACTTGTGCTGTTACTGATAAGACAAGAATTCAGACTCCCTCACGAGAAACCAAGCAATTCAAGTGCAATTAAAAGTTATATCTATCAGCCGGTAAAAATAATAAAGAAGACCGAAAATCAGGAAGCTACTAGCGAGGAAGAAAGCTCTGATATTGTTGCACCTGTTAAGGTCGAAGTGCCTGTTCCAAAAGAAAATACACAGGCTAAACCCACTAGCAGTGAACCAAAACAAGCAACTAAGCCTGCGTTACCTGTTCAGCCTGCCGAGAAAAAAACGCAGGCGAGCAATAAACATGTAGGCAACCCGGGAAAAGCAGTTTCCTCCATTAAGGCACTTGATAAGCTTAAATCCCAAATAGCCTCTGCTATCCTTGAAGAGAGCGCAAAGGAATTCATTCAACAACGCATTGCCGATAAAAACAAAATAGACAGATCCATCGCCTCTTCCATCAAGAAGCCTCTGGTTAAAAAAACGGAAGTAAGCTGCGATGGTTACATCTCCAACGGCATTGCCGCTCTCAGCGCCATGATGGGCGGTACCCTGGTATGCGAAAAGCCGCCTGAAATAGACAAGTATATTGATGCCCGTCTTGAAAGTATGGGGGTTAAAAAGGTGAATAAGAAGTAGTCTTGGCAAGATTAACAAATGCATTTCTTTTTCTGACTATATTGTCAGGGTGCCGACTACACCCAGAGGGGCTTACACGTCAGATGCTCTAGACTCCTCATGGCGCCCAGATCAGTAAAAGCATAAACCTCCCTTTTGTGTGGGCAGCCAATAGCTGCCGATACTCGTCCATAAAAAGCGGCGGTCTTCGCCATCCAGCTAGCAACAAGAAATAACTTCTTGCTTAATGTATACTTAGGAGCTAAGTTCAATCAATATTTCGAATAACCCATTATGTATAAAACACTTTTGCTGTTGCTAAGTTTTATTTGGTTTTCGAATGTGCAAAGCAAAGAGCTGGTTGCTTGTATTGACGACCACCCTCCTTATCAAATTCTTGCTGCCAAGCCGCATGGAATTCATATCTCTGCGCTTGAGGAACTTGCTGTAGTATTGGATAAACAGCTTAAATTTATACAATCACCTAACTTTGCACGATGTATCGCCATGCTAAAACAAGGGCATGTTGATGTAATTGCAGGACTTAACCAGTCTACCGAAAGAAAAAAGTTTGCATTTTTTGCCCCCTTTAAAACGGCTGACGCCTTGCGGGTTCTGTCAAAAGAAGGCATTACCATAAAAGACTATGACGATTTTCATGGCAAAATCATTGGTGTTTCAAGAGGGACATCCTATTTTCCGAGATTTGATAATGACGATGAACTAAAAAAAATTACAGTACAAAATGTCCGTATCGGATTCTCTTTATTATTAAAAGATCGCATTGATTTGATCATGGTCAGTCCCGCCAATCTAGAAACCTTATCGAAAGAAATCAGTAACACTGGTTTAAAAGTTTCACCCATCACACTGGAAGAATTAAGGGATAAAGAAACCGCCTTTGGCTTTAGTAAAGCCCATAAACTTGGTTTAAGTAACAATGAGATAGTGGAAAAGGTCAAGGCAGCTTATAAACAAGGTCGCTTCAACTAGCCTTCAAATGGCTTAGAAAATAAGTTGTTGTCTTTGTAGTAAAGAAAAACCACCTACTTGCTTCCTTAAATCAATGACTCTGACCCCATTGATTCTCAGACCCCATTGATTCTCAAATTAATATCATACTGCTGGCAAAATTAAGGTGACTAATAAAGCCTTTTCTTTTTATTAGCAAACTTAATTCTTTCCTGACTCATTTTATTTTCTGATTATATTGTCAGGGTGCTGACTACACACTAGGGGGAAATAACACCAGTTTCCCCCTTGTAACCCCCTCGGTGCCCAAACAGCGGAATACTTTGATAAATAACTAGCGTATTCCTCGAACCCTGCCGCTAAGCTTGTAATAAAAAGTCTTCCCTGAACAACGGCTGCCTTTTTCTTTTATTTTCCATTAGCTGATTAAATTCTTTCGCTCATTGCTTACTTCTTAACTATATTGTCGCGGTGGCGACGACACCCAGAGGGGCGTTGCACGCCAAAAGCCCCTCTGGACTCCCCTTGGCGCCCTACTCAGTGAAAACATAACAAAAAGATTAATCACCAAATGCAAACGAAGCATTATTCTGCTTTGGAAAAATGTCTGAGTGAATAATCAATATCAGCTATTGCTGGCAGGACGCCAGCAAAGTGAAGTAGCACATGGATGTGCTATCTGAACGTTAGCTCGAATATTGGTGATGAATGAAGAATAACATTTTTCAGCAGCTCCGAGGGATTCCAAAGGGAGGCCGGAGGCAGTCTCCCTTTGGGTGTCGTCGCCACCGCGACAATGGACTAATAAAGAAATAAATTACTTAGAGTATTTTTCCAGAGTGTATAAATTGACTCAATAAATTCTTTCTAGATCCGTTAATCATTTTTACTTTATTGTCGGGGTGCCGACAACACACAAGGGGGAAATAACACCAGTTTCCCCCTTGTAACCCCCACTGTGCCCTATCAGCTAAAACAAACGATTGAATATTGGCCTTATAACCGATACCTGGCGAATGCTCGTCCCTGCGCAACTCCAGTTCCCGCCATCCATGGCGGTCATCGATTAACGGCTATCAATATTAAATAGTTGCGCTGACAAGGGATCAATGAAGCCGTAAATCTCACTTTCAATCAAACCAAATAAAAAGAACTAGAGACAAAGAACCAAACTAGAAAGCTCAATAAGACTAGAAAGAAGCATGACTCTGCTTTGGAAAATGTCTGAGTGAATAATCAATATCAGCTATTGCTGGCAGGACGCCAGCAAAGTGAAGTAGCACATGGATGTGCTATCTGAACGTTAGCTCGAATATTGGTTATGAATGAAGAACAACATTTTTCAGCAGCTCCGAGGGTTTCCAGAGGGGAGGCCGGAGGCAGTCTCCCTTTGGGTGTCGTCTTCACCGCGACAATATAACGATAACAAAACTACAAAACTACAAAGTATTTTCACGTGAGATTAAAGTTCAACAGCCTCTTTCAATATAATAGAAATAGTAGATAACCTCTTATTAAATAGTTACTTTTTGTTGTATAGTAAATTAGGCTTCAAATACATAACTTACTTAAACAGTGCAGGTAGAGAATGGAAATAATAGATTGGGTAGCTATCTTAGGTGCATTAGCATGGACGCCTCACTTATACTCAATAATAAAAAAGATATTAACTAAATCGGAGATAAGAGCTATTACAAGCAAAACTGCTTCTTTAGGCTTTACTACATATGGCTCGATATTTAATATTCGATTAGCATTTTCTGTAAAATATCACGATATAGTTATTTCTGATTTAAAAATAAAAATAAAACATGAGAGTGGCGAAGAAAAAACATTCGAATGGCAAGGACTCCGTCAACCTATTTCGACAATGACGACACCAGATGGTGGAGTCATGCCAAACGAAAAAGAACATTCTGTTCTAGCAATTAAATTAAACCAAAAAGACATTGAAGAAAAAATTATAGAATGTCGTGATATCTCATATATCAACGGGATAAGCGAATTAGAAACCAATGCAGTCAAAAAGAAAACTTATTTACAACAGCAAAACTCTTACGTTGAAGATGATTTTTTGAAAAGCCAAGAAATGGTGGATTTATATAATTACATGAAACAGTCCCTTATATGGAAAACAGGGAACTATGTTGCAACTATAGAGGTTGACTCTCCCGAAGAGTTTGTTTTGATTGATAACAAATATGAATTCTCTTTATCTGCAATAGATATTGAGTTTTTTGAAAAAAATAAAGCTCAAATTGAACGAAGTTTCGAGTCACTAAAAGAGGATAAATCAAACAAGGTAAATTGGCATTGGAGAAATCCAAATATTAAAAAATGCTCTTAAACAAAAAAACCCGCTAGTTAGCGGGTTTTTATCAAGATAACAAATTGTTAAGCTAATCGCTTACCAACCCGTCTTCTCTTTAAGTGCTTCACCGATATCCGCTAGAGAACGAACCGTCTTAACACCAGCCGCTTCTAGTGCAGCAAATTTTTCATCGGCTGTACCTTTACCACCGGCGATAATCGCACCGGCGTGACCCATACGCTTACCAGCAGGTGCAGTAACACCGGCAATGTAAGAAACAACAGGCTTAGTAACGTTGGCCTTGATGTACTCGGCCGCTTCTTCTTCAGCCGTACCACCGATTTCACCGATCATGACAATCGCTTCGGTTTGATCGTCGTTTTGGAACATTTCCAATACGTCGATAAAGTTAGTACCCGGGATAGGGTCACCACCGATACCAACACAGGTAGACTGACCGAAACCTGCATCTGTAGTTTGCTTAACGGCTTCATAGGTCAAGGTACCAGAACGAGAAACGATACCAACTTTACCTGGCTTGTGGATGTGGCCAGGCATGATACCGATCTTAGTTTCACCTGGCGTGATAACACCCGGGCAGTTAGGACCAATCATGCGAACGCCTGTTTGCTCAAGCTTCACTTTCACGTCAACCATATCCAAGGTTGGGATACCTTCAGTGATAGTCACGATAAGCTCGATACCGGCATCGATTGCTTCCAAGATGGCATCTTTACAGAAAGGTGCAGGTACATAGATAACAGTAGCCGTTGCGCCAGTGGCTTCTACCGCTTCACGTACCGTATTAAATACCGGTAGACCCAGGTGAGTTTGACCGCCTTTACCAGGAGATACACCACCAACCATTTGCGTACCGTACTCAATCGCTTGCTCAGAGTGGAAAGTACCTTGACCGCCAGTGAAACCCTGACAGATTACTTTAGTATCTTTATTAATTAATACAGACATTATTTGCCCTCCGCAGCGGCAACAACTTTAACTGCTGCATCTTTTAATGATTCAGCTGCGATGATGTTTACATCTGAGCTAGCTAATACTTCACGACCCGCTTCAGCGTTAGTACCTTCAAGACGAACAACCACTGGTACTTCAACACCGACTTCTTTAACGGCTGCAATGATACCTTCAGCGATCATGTCACAACGTACGATACCACCGAAGATGTTAACCAATACGGCTTTAACATTGTCGTCAGAAAGAATGATTTTGAATGCTTCAGCAACACGCTCTTTAGTAGCGCCGCCACCAACATCTAGGAAGTTAGCTGGCTTGCCGCCGTGCAAGTTAACGATATCCATGGTACCCATGGCAAGGCCGGCACCGTTAACCATACAACCAACGTTTCCGTCTAGTGCTACATAGTTAAGTTCCCACTGGGCTGCATGTGCTTCACGCTCATCTTCTTGAGATGGATCGTGCATTTCACGGATTTTTGGCTGACGGTATAAAGCGTTGCCGTCAACACCAATTTTACCGTCAAGACAGTGAAGGTTACCCTGGTCAGTAACAACCAATGGGTTGATTTCAAGTAGAGCGAAATCATGGTCATTGAACATGTTGGCAAGACCCATAAAGATCTTAACGAACTGTTTCATTTGAACAGGGTTTAAACCCAATTTGAAACCAAGTTCACGTGCTTGATAGGCTTGAGGACCAACTAGCGGATCGATTTCGGCTTTGTGAATCAACTCAGGCGTTTCTTCCGCAACTTTTTCGATCTCAACACCACCTTCGGTGGAGGCCATAAACACAACTTTGCGAGTACCACGGTCTACTACGGCGCCAAGATATAATTCGTTAGCGATATCAGTACAGCTTTCAACCAAAATTTTAGAAACCGGTTGGCCATTCTCGTCTGTTTGATAAGTAACCAGGTTCTTACCTAACCAGTTTTGAGCGAACTCTTTGATTTCTTCTTTAGTTTTAACCAGCTTAACACCGCCAGCCTTACCACGGCCACCAGCGTGAACCTGAGTTTTAACAACCCACATATCGCCGCCAATTTTGTCAGCAGCTTCTGCAGCTTCTTGAGGGGTATCGCATGCGAAACCTTCAGAAACTGGTAAACCATATTCAGCGAATAATTGTTTCGCCTGATACTCATGCAAATTCATGGTGTTTTATCCATTTATCTGTAAATGATAGCAACCGTTAACTCTTTATTAACAAAGGGAAACCGCTGCCAGTGAAAAGTCGACCGATTATAGTACAAAAGCTCTAAAGACGGTAGTCTCTAGAGCTAATACTATAGTCTAATTTATAAATTTTTGACCTAGTTTAAATGTCTAATAATAGACGCGTTGGATCTTCCAACAACTCTTTAATTGTTACCAGGAAGCCAACTGATTCCTTGCCATCGATCAAACGGTGATCATAAGAAAGGGCCAGGTACATCATAGGCAGAATTTCCACCTTACCGTTAACCGCCATTGGCCTGTCCTGGATCTTGTGCATTCCCAAGATAGCCGTTTGCGGCAAGTTGATGATAGGAGTTGAAATCAAGGAACCGAAGACACCACCGTTAGTGATTGTGAAGTTACCGCCCTGCATTTCATCCATGGTTAGCTTGCCGTCACGACCTTTAACAGCCAGTTCGCGAATACCGCCTTCGATACCAGCTAGACCAAGCTGGTCGGTATCACGAAGTACTGGCGTTACCAAGCCGCGAGGTGTGGATACCGCAATAGAGACGTCGAAGAAGTTGTGATAAACGATATCATCGCCGTCGATAGAGGCATTAACCGCCGGATAACGCTTAAGCGCTTCAGTTACCGCCTTAACGTAGAAAGACATAAAGCCTAAACGTATACCGTGCTTCTCTTCGAAAACATCTTTGTATTGCTTACGAATGTCCATGATAGGCTTCATATTAACTTCGTTAAATGTCGTTAACATGGCAGTAGAGTTTTTCGCTTCCAACAAACGGCTGGCGATTGTCTTACGAAGGCGGGTCATAGGCACGCGTTTTTGTGTCCGTTCACCCAAATCTTGCGTAGGTGCTGCAACAGGTGCTGCCGCTTTTTTCGCTGGTGCTGCAGCAGGCTTGTTAGCGGCCGCTTCAACGTCTTCTTTCGTGATACGGCCACCTTTGCCTGTGCCCTTGACATCAGAGGCAGTCAGGCCTTTTTCAGTCATCAAACGGCGAACTGAAGGGCTGGCAATTTCATCACCGCTAGCTTCATCACTGGCCGCTTCAGGAGCTGCTGCAGCTGATGCAGCTGCACCGGCGTTTAACTCACCAATTTTTTGATCACCCAATACGGTTTCACCTTCAGCGTGAATGATCTTGCCGATCACACCGCTTTCCTGAGCTACGACTTCCAACACTACCTTATCGGTTTCAATATCAACCAGGTTTTGATCTCGCTCTACCGAGTCACCTTCTGCAACATGCCAGGTTGCAACTGTGGCATCGGCTACCGACTCAGGCAATACAGGCACGACAATATCGATAACCTTACCGGCAGAAGCCGCAGGCGCACTTGCCGGAGCTGCTGCTTTTGGTGCTTCTTCGGCCGCACCTTCAGATAAAATGGCGATAACCTGCTCACCCAATACGGTTGCACCTTCTTCCTGCGTGATTTCGGTGATCACACCGTCCGAAGTGGCAGGCACTTCAAGTACCACTTTATCAGTTTCGATATCTACTAATACCTGATCACGAGAAACACTATCACCTACCTGTACATGCCAAGTAGCGACGGTTGCGTCGGCAACTGATTCAGGTAAAACGGGAACCTTAATTTCGGTTGTCATTAATTTATTCCTTACTCACAAACTCTTAATCAACAATTGTCTATTCGACAGTAAGCGCATCATTGACCAGCGCTTGTTGCTCTTTAACATGGACAGACATATAGCCTACGGCGGGCGCCGCTGACGCCTTACGGCCGGCATATGTCAAATAAACGCCTGCAGGTACTGCCGCTCTGAAATGGTGCTGTGAACAATACCAGGCACCTTGGTTTTGCGGCTCTTCCTGACACCAGACAAACTGCTTAACATGCTGGTATTTTTCCAGCTCTTTGGCAAGCTCCTGCTCTGGGAACGGGTATAACTGCTCGATACGAATGATGGCGACATTGTTCTGCTCATTCTTGCGACGTTGTTCCAACAGCTCGTAATACACCTTACCGCTACAGAACACGACGCGTTCGACATCCTTCGGATCTATATCATCAATCTCTCCGATAACATTGTGATAAACACCTGTGGAAAGCTCTTCCAGTGAAGACACTGCCAGCGGATGACGCAATAAGGATTTCGGCGACATCACCACCAATGGACGACGCATGGGTCGAACCACCTGTCGGCGAAGCATATTAAATACCTGTGCCGGCGTTGACGGAATACACACCTGCATATTGTGATCGGCACAAAGCTGCAGGTATCTTTCCAGGCGAGCAGATGAGTGCTCTGGCCCCTGCCCTTCATAGCCGTGTGGCAACAACATGGTCAGGCCACATAAACGGCCCCACTTCTGCTCGCCCGAGCTGATAAATTGGTCGAACACCACCTGTGCACAGTTGGCAAAATCACCAAACTGGGCTTCCCATATGGTCAGGCCATTAGGCTCTGCCGTGGTATAACCGTATTCAAATGCCAAGACAGAGACTTCGGAAAGAACCGAGTCATGCACATCAAAAGGTCCCTGACCTTCTCTAACGTTTTTCAGTGGCAAGTAAGTGCTGGCATCTTCCTGATTATGTAATACCGCATGACGGTGGAAGAAGGTGCCTCGACCGGCATCTTGACCCGTGATACGAACCCGTTGTCCCATATCAACGATAGAGGCATAGGCCAGATTCTCGGCAAACCCCCAGTCCAGCAATTTCTCGCCGTGGGCCATTTTGACGCGGTCATCATAAATTTTCTTGACCCTTGAGTGTACCGGGTGATCCTCAGGGTAGGCTGAAATTGACGCGGCCAGCTCTTTAAGCTTATCCAGCGGAATTTCTTTTTGGTACTCGTCATCCCAGTCATGACCCAAGAACGGCGTCCAATCCACTGAGTGCTCTGTCATTGGCCGCCACTGTTCTACCGTACACTGGCCTTCGTCCAGCAGCTTGCGATAGTACTCGGTCAGCTCTTTGGTCTTCTCCGCACTCATGCTGCCTTCTGCAACCAGCTTATCGGCATATAACTGACGAGGTGTCGGGTGCTTCTTAACTTTCTGATACATCAACGGCTGAGTTGCATTCGGCTCATCCGCTTCGTTATGACCGTGACGTCGGTAACAAACCAGATCGATCACCACATCACGTTTAAATTCGTTTCTGTAATCCAGCGCTATTTGTGTTGCCAGAACCACGGCTTCAGGATCATCACCGTTAACATGCAAAATAGGCGCCTGTACCATCTTAGCAATATCCGTACAGTATTCGCCGGAGCGGGTATCCTCTGGATTCGAGGTAGTAAAGCCAACCTGGTTGTTCACCACGATGCGGATGGTACCACCTACTTTAAAGGCTCGCGCCTGAGACATGTTAAAGGTTTCTTGTACTACCCCCTGACCTGCAATGGCTGAGTCACCATGGATAGTAACAGGCAAGACCATATCACCAACTTCACAGTTGCGGCGGTCAAGACGGGCGCGAACCGAGCCCATGACCACGGGATTAACGATCTCAAGATGCGACGGGTTAAATGCCAGGGCCAGGTGAACATTGCCGGCCGGGGTAACAAAATCAGATGAATAGCCCTGGTGGTACTTAACATCACCAGAACCCAGTGCTTCGTCCATTTTACCGCTGAATTCGTCAAACAGCTTGGACGGGTTCTTACCCATGACATTGACCAGGACATTCAAGCGTCCCCTGTGTGCCATGCCGATAACCACTTCCTTGGTGCCATGAACGCCGGCACGGGTAATGATCTCTTTGAGCATGGGGATCAGGGAGTCACCGCCTTCCAGCGAGAAGCGTTTGGCCCCCGGGAATTTCGCCCCCAGGTATTTTTCCAAACCATCGGCGGCAATCAGGCCTTTAAAAACTTCTTCTTTTTCCGCCAATGATAATTTCGCTTCAGACTGTACAGACTCCAACCTATGCTGTAACCAACGCTTTTCATCGGTGGAAGTGATATGCATATACTCGGCACCGATAGAGCCACAATAAGTGGTCTTTAATGCTTTAAACAAATCACCGAGTTTCATTGATTCCTGGCCTATGGCGAAAGAACCAACGTTATATTCTCTATCAAAATCATTTTCAGACAAATCATGGTGCGATAATTGTAAATCACGCACCTTGTCACGCTGCCATAGTCCCAAGGGATCTAGACTGGCATTTTGGTGACCTCGAAAACGAAACGCATTGATCAGTTGGAGAACTTTTACTTGCTTGGCATCAGAACCACCGGAGACAACCACATGACGATGCGGCTGTTTGGCCATTTCTCTGAATTCATCACGGATTTCTGAGTGTCTATACTCTATTTCAGAGCCTTCGACTTTGGGTAGTTGCTGAAATACTTCGCGCCACTCTGGTGAGACAGATTGCGAGTTATCGAGGAAAGATTCGTACAATTCTTCAATATAAGCGATATTGGCACCGCTTAAATGGGAAGACTCAAGCCAAGCCTTCATTATACCTTCGGGCATTTCCTGTTCCTTTGCTGGGATAAAGCAAAAAAATAATTATGTTAATAAAATAGCAGAACGTTATAAAAACGCTCTGCTTTATTCATTAAACCGCTCTTTTTAATAACATCGACTTAATATGGCCGATGGCTTTGGTTGGGTTCAAACCTTTAGGACAAACGTCGACACAATTCATAATGCCGTGACAGCGGAATACACTGTAGGCATCTTGTAAATCGTCCAAACGCTCTTCTGTTGCCGTATCACGACTATCGATCAAGAAACGATAGGCGTGTAACAAGCCGGCTGGCCCAATAAATTTGTCCGGATTCCACCAGAATGATGGACAAGACGTTGAACAACAGGCACATAAAATACACTCGTAAAGACCGTCTAAATGCTCACGGTCTTCCGGAGATTGTAGATGTTCACGCGCCGGTTGGTTTTTACCGTCGTTGATCAGGTAAGGCTTAATTTTTTCATATTGATTGTAGAACTGGGTCATATCAATAATCAAATCACGAACAACAGGCAAACCTGGCAATGGGCGCAAGACGATTTTATCTGCCTTGATGGCGGATAAAGGTGTAATACAGGCCAGGCCATTTTTACCATTCATGTTCAAGCCGTCTGAACCACACACACCTTCACGACATGAACGACGGAAAGATAATGTTGGATCCTGTTCTTTCAATTGCATCAAGACATCAAGAACCATCAGGTCAGAGCCATCTGGCAGCTCCAACTCATAATCCTTCATATAAGGTGCATCATCAACATCAGGGTTATAACGGTAAATCGAAAATAACTGTTTCATTACAATGCTCCTTAATAGACACGTGCTTTCGGTGGGAAGGCTTCACGATGAATCGGGCTCATGTTAACCGAGCGTTTTGACATCTCTTCTACACCTGGTGTGTAGATGGTATGACATAACCAGTTTTCATCATCACGGTCTTGGAAGTCTTGACGTGCATGGGCACCACGAGATTCTTCACGATAGTTTGCCGCCTTGGCTGAGCAGAACGCCGTTTCCATTAAGTTATCAAGTTCTAGACACTCAATACGCTGAGTATTGAATTCTGAAGAGTTATCATCTAAACGTGCATGCTGCAGACGCTCACGGATTTCAGACAGTTCTTTCATGCCTTCAGCCATGGCCTCACCTTCACGGAATACCGAGAAGTTAAGCTGCATGCATTGTTGTAAATCTTTACGAATTTGAACCGGATCTTCACCTTTCTTGGTGTTTTCCCAGCGGTTCAAACGCGCCAGGCTAGCTTCAAGATCAGACTCGGAAGCATCTTTACCATTGCTGGTACCCGCCAGGTATTCACCCAGGAAGTTACCGGCAGCACGGCCAAAGACAACCAAATCAAGCAATGAGTTACCGCCTAGGCGGTTGGCGCCATGTACGGATACGTTAGCAATTTCACCCACGGCAAATAAACCGTCGATAATGGTATCTTCACCGGTTTCAGGGTTAAAGCTAATCGCCTGACCGTTAACATTACAAGGTACACCACCCATTTGATAGTGACAGGTAGGAATAACCGGAATAGGCTCTTCTGCTGGATCGATATGAGCAAAGGTCTTGGATAGATCACAAACACCTGGCAATTGCTTATCAAGGGTTTCACGACCAAGATGATCAAGTTTCAACTTGATATGAGGACCCCAAGGACCGTCACAACCACGACCTTCACGAATTTCTGTCATCATGGAGCGAGCAACAACGTCACGACCGGCCAAGTCTTTGGCATTTGGCGCATAACGTTCCATAAAGCGCTCACCATCTTTATTCAGCAGGTAACCACCTTCACCACGACAACCTTCTGTTACCAGTACACCGGCACCCGCGATACCCGTTGGGTGGAATTGCCACATTTCCATGTCTTGCATTTGTACGCCAGCACGAAGTGACATACCAACACCATCACCGGTATTGATGTGAGCATTAGTGGTAGAAGCAAAGATGCGGCCAGCACCACCGGTAGCCAGCACGGTTGCACGGGCTTTAAAGTAAACAACTTCGCCGGTTTCGATACAGATAGCGGTGGCACCGACAACGGCACCATCACTGTTTTTAACCAGGTCCAAGGCATACCATTCGCTGTAAACATTGGTTTTATTCTTAACGTTTTGCTGGTACAGGCAATGCAACAAGGCATGACCCGTACGGTCAGCAGCGGCAGCAGTACGAGCAGCCTGCTCTCCACCGAAATTTTTAGATTGACCACCGAATGGACGCTGGTAAATTTTACCATTGTCAAAACGAGAAAATGGCAGGCCCATGTTCTCCAGTTCAATAATAGATTCAGGGCCTGTTTTACACATGTACTCGATAGCGTCTTGGTCACCGATATAGTCGGAGCCTTTAACGGTATCATACATATGCTGTTCCCAGTGATCCTCATGAGCATTGCCCAGGGCAACTGTTATACCGCCCTGGGCCGATACAGTATGAGAACGAGTTGGAAAAACCTTTGAAATCAGGGCACACGATTTGCCTGATTCAGAAATTGCTAGTGCTGCGCGCATACCCGCGCCGCCTGCGCCAATTACGATGGCGTCGAATTCACGAACTGAAACGCTCACTTATACACCCCACACAATTAAGAAACCAGCTGTAAGATAAACAAGCAAGGTCACAGAAAAGATAAATTGCAATACACCACGTAAAAACGCCGGTTTTACATAGTCAGTTAATACTTGCCAAACACCAATCCACGCATGAACTAACAAAGCAATAAGCGCGAGCAAAGTAAAGACTTTGACGCTCATGTTGGAAAAGAAGCCCTGCCAGTTTTCAAAAGTTACTTCTGGAGTAACGATGAAAAAACCTGTCAGTAAAAAGAAGTATGCGGCAAGAATAACGGCACTTGCTCTAAGTAGGATAAAATCATGTACGCCGCTACGGCCTACGGTTGCTGCTACATTTACCATAACCAAACTCCTACAACGACAGTAAGAACAAGCCATAACGCAATGATAAACTTAGCGCTGGCATTACCCGAGGCAAGTTCTTCAAAATGCCCCATATCCATCATCAAGTGACGTAGGCCACCGAGGATGTGATAAATCAGTGCTGAGTATATAGCTATGATAATCAGTTTGAAAAATACGCCATCAAGCAATGCTTTAACTTGTGCGAATTCTTCCGCGGAAGATAAGGATAACGAGAGTGTCCACAATAAAATACCAATAGCGAATACCATAATTACACCAGAGATACGGTGTAAAATCGAGGCATTTGCTGCTGGGTGCATCTTTATTGTAGTCAGGTCTAGGTTTACAGGACGTTGTTTTTTCACGATTGCTGCCTAAAGAGGCTTTAGAGCCTTCAACTTTTTTTATTGTCACTCACGAATTACACTTAACGAATGAGCAACCCCCCAAGCGATCTTTAACTGATTCAATCCAACGTTTGTTGCATACGATTGTAATGAAATAATTATGCAAAACTAATTCATTAATTTTTTGCAACGACAAAAAATTTGCATACGTAAAATGGAAAACAGTCGCAGAGCGGCTAGATTATATAGATGATTGTTTTGAATTTCAATTTTCTTACTAGTTGACAGACCTGCGGTTAACTTTTGACCATTAGGCGTTTTTCGATTGTTATTTTATACTAGCTAGTGTTCTAGAAAATTGACTTAGATCTATTCGAACACACATTTGAATTGACTTAACAGGGGTATTTTGCAGTAGAATAGCCGCTGTTTTATATTCATAAAAACTGACTAATTCTTCAATTTGTCAGATAACTAATTGATAGGGGATAAGACATATGGCTGAATCAAAGGCCTCTCTAAGTATTGATGGTAAAGTAGTTGCGGACTTGCCCATTCTTTCTGGTAGTGCTGGTAACGACGTAATAGACATCCGAACTTTGGGTAATTATGGTTATTTCACCTACGATCCTGGCTTTTTAGCAACCGCATCCTGTGAATCAGCAATCACTTATATCGACGGCGGCAAAGGTGTGCTTCAACACCGTGGTTATCCAATTGACAGCCTGGCCAAAGAAGCTGATTATCTTGAAGTTTGTTATATCCTGTTAAACGGCGACGCGCCAACTAAAGCACAATATGATGAGTTTAAGGCCATCATCACCAATCACACCATGGTGCACGAGAAGCTTGCCCATTTCTTCCAAGGATTCTTACCTGATGCCCATCCAATGGCAATGGTTTGTGGTGTTGTTGGTGCGTTATCATCTTTCTACCACAGCGACTTGGATATAGATGATCCTGCCCAGCGAATGCGTAGTGCCCACCGTTTGATTGCGAAGATGCCAACAATTGCGGCAATGGCTTATAAATACAGCATTGGTCAACCATTCGTGTACCCTCGCAATGACTTGACTTACGCGGAAAATTTCCTGCATATGATGTTCTCTGTGCCGGCTGAAGAATACAAAGTCAGCCCGGTACTTGCTGCTGCCATGGATCGTATTTTCACCTTGCATGCCGATCATGAACAAAATGCTTCTACCTCAACGGTACGTCTAGCCGGTTCTTCTGGTGCCAACCCGTACGCTTGTATTGCCGCCGGTGTCGCTTCTTTATGGGGACCTGCACACGGTGGCGCCAACGAAGCCTGCTTGACCATGCTGGAAGAAATCGGCTCGGTAGACAGGATTCCAGAGTATGTTGCCAAGGCAAAAGATAAAAATGACTCTTTCCGCTTGATGGGCTTTGGTCACAGGGTTTATAAGAACTTCGACCCGCGTGCAACCGTTATGCGTCAAACATGCCACGAAGTATTAAAAGAGCTTAATATTCAGGATCCATTGCTGGATGTTGCCATGGAGCTTGAGCGTATTGCCTTGGAAGATGAATACTTTGTATCTAAGAAGCTATACCCGAATGTAGACTTCTACTCAGGTATCATCCTTAAAGCTATCGGTATTCCAACCAGCATGTTCACGGTAATTTTTGCCATGTCACGCACGGTAGGCTGGATTTCTCACTGGGATGAAATGTTAAGCCAGCCAGGTCAGAAAATTGGCCGTCCACGTCAAAAATATGATGGTGAATTGAATCGCGAGTTTGTGCCACTAAAGGACAGATAGACAGATTATTGCTGTTTAAAAATAATAATAAGGCGGCTGATGATAGCCGCCTTTTTTAATTAAAATAATGCTGTTTTAGCCGATATTCGCTCAAAATAATGAACACTAACACTGGCAAAATTGAACATTTTTTATACTTGCATGCGTTTTCCAGCTATTTTTTTGCTTATAACATTTATAATCAGAATACCAAGCATTCATAAAATAAATACAATAAACCTGTTGCATTACACCAAATGATAACCACTCTCATTTAACTGACCACTTATCAGCTTGCAAAGCACTAATAATCTTCTCTAAGCTTGGTATAATAAGGGCATTCTCTACTACTAAAGTCTAATCAAAAAAAGCTGAATATGTCTGAATATCAACTAAGGTTTGGTGGCATTGCCCGCCTTTATGGGCAAAAAGCGCTAGTTACACTGCAAACTAGCCACTGTTGCGTTATAGGAATTGGCGGGGTTGGCTCCTGGGTAGCAGAAGCACTCGCTCGTAATGGCATAGGCAAGATCACTCTGATAGATCTGGATGATATTTGTACGACAAATACCAACCGTCAAATACATGCGCTAACAGACACCATAGGTCAGAGTAAGGTTGAAGTGATGGCTGAGCGAATTTTGCAAATCAACCCTGAATGCCAGGTCAATGCCATAGAAGACTTTGTCACACAGGATAACCTTAGACAGCTGCTGAGCAATGACTTGGATTATGTGATCGATGCCATAGATTCGGTCAATATAAAGTCGGCAATCATCGCCCACTGTAAACGCAATAAAATCCCGCTGGTTACCGTTGGCGGTGCCGGCGGACAAATAGATCCCAGCAAAATTGCGATCTGCGACTTAAGCCAAACCTTTCAGGACCCCCTATTAGCCAAGGTCAAGAACCAGCTAAGAAGAGAATATAACTTCCCTCGCGCCGACATTAAAAAAGCCAGCAAAAGAAAATTCGGCATTGATGCAGTATTTTCCAGCGAACAACTGGTCTACCCCACAGATTTAGGCGAAGTCTGCCATGCCAAACAAAGCCATGAAGGGGCACTACGACTGGATTGCAATAGCGGATTCGGCGCCGCAACACATGTTACGGCAAGTTTTGCCTTTTTTGCCGTCGGCAGAGCCGTCAAAAAGCTATTGGCGCGAAAGCTTAAATAGACGCTTTTCTGGCAATAGCTAAGATTTTATCCACTATGGCGAGCAAACCATTGCCTCGCGACGGGCTAAGGTGCTGGATTAGGCCGAGCCTGTCAAAGTAATGGTGGATATCAAAGGCCAAAATTTGCTCGGCAGTCTTATGGTTATAGGCGGCAAGCACAATTACCAGCAAGCCTCGGATCACCTTGGCATCACTGTCGGCAGTAAAACTGTATTCAAGCTGGTCATTTTTGTTTGAGCTTAGCCAGGCCAGGCTCTCACAGCCTGAGATCAGGCTCTGTTCGTTCCTTAGCTCTTTTGGCATACGCTTAAGTTGCTTGCCTAGCATCATGATTTCCCTGTGCCTTTGATCCCAGCCCTTAGTATTTTCAAATAAGGTGATCAGGACATCGCTGGCATTGTTGTTGACCAACAGACTATTAGATGGATTAGCGTCGTTGTAACCAGCGACAACTTTATTTAGCACTTCAATGAAGTGTTCGACTTCTTCCTGGCTGTTATAAGGAGCCAGTGAAACTCGGATACAGCCATCCAGGTTGAGATATTCCATTAAAGGCATGGCACAATGATGGCCACTGCGCACGGCAATACCGAAAGAGTCCAGTGCAGCAGCAATATCGTGATTATGGTGTCCACTTATGGTGAATGCCACAACCGGAATATCCGGCGTACCCTTGCTAATAAGCTCAACTCCCCTGATTTTGTCTAATCCAGATAATAAGCTGCTAAGTAAGAGGCCCTCATAATCCGCCATTAAGGGGCGGCTATGGCCTTGAATAAAGTCAATCGTCGCCCCAAAAGCCGATATGCCGGCAATATTGGGAGTGCCCGCCTCAAATTTAAAGGGCAAGGTATTAAAACTGGTGCCGCTAAAGCTGACGGTTTTGATCATTTCACCACCCGACTGATAGGGCGACATATTTTCCAGCAATGTCTGCTTACCGTACAAGACGCCTACGCCTGTCGGTCCAAACATCTTATGAGCCGAAAATAGATAAAAATCACAATCCAGCCGCTGAACATCAAGCTCCATATGAGCAATGGCCTGGGCACCATCAATAATACTGATGGCCCCTACAGTCTTGGCCAGTGCAATCACTTCTTCTATCGGATTGATGCGCCCCAGCACATTTGAGATATGGGCGACACTGATGATTCGCGTTTTGCTGGAGAGCTGCGCCTTTAAGCTTGTTAAATTCAGCCTGCCCTCTTCGTCCAGTGTTACGACCTTGATCTTGGCTCCCGTCCTTTCAGCAACCAGTTGCCAGGGAACAATATTGGCGTGATGCTCGGCATGTGAAAGGATAATTTCATCGTCCGGCTGTAGATGACTCAGTCCCCAGCTGTGAGCAATCAGGTTGATGCTTTCGGTTGCCCCCTTGGTCCAAATGATCTCTTGCACCGCCCTGGCATTGATAAATTTTTGTACCTTGACCCTCGCCTGCTCAAATAACTGTGTGGCTCTCGCACTCAGTTGGTGTGAGGCACGGTGAACATTGGCATTGGCCTCTTGATAGTAGCTTTGATAACAATCCAATACTTGCCTGGGTTTTTGTGTCGTTGCAGCGTTATCAAAATAGATCAGAGGCTGATCATTCAATTGATTTTGTAACAGAGGAAATTGCTGGCGAAAGGCCTGATAGTCAAAGCAAGTCATTCTAGGTTATTGACACCGTTAGATAATAATATTGTCACAATTATACCTTAAATTAACTCAGGAAAGTGATTGCGAAATCTCCTGATTTTTCACCCGGTATATTAGGCATTTTCACGACAATTGGACTATAACTTACTGATAGATGTAACAAGGGATTAGCAGTATGAAATTATTTTCCTGGTTTATAAAAAAAGAGACAAACTCTGCAGTTAATCTTGTCCATGGTAAAGAAAGCAAGTCAGATTGTAACTCGAACAATTCAATGTGGCCGACGGCGGAAGTAAGAAATTCAACTCTAGTCAGCCAGCACCAATACCTAAATAGCGTTAAACACGATCAAGATAATAAAACTTCCATCACTCTTAAGCATAAAGGCGCGTAACAACATACCCAAGCAGAAAAACTAAAATTCTCCGTTGAGGATTTTAGCTTTTTTATTTGGCTCACTTTCATATGCCGCTGCCTGAGACAGCCAGTATTTTGCCTGTTCAATTTGTCCTGCCTTAAACAGTGAAAAAGCAATATTGTAGTGAAAGCTTGGCATAAGGTATTGCTCGGGAGCCGTTTTAAGGGTGTCCACATAAAGCGCGGGAAATTCCAGTTCAAAATAGGTTAGTTGGGTCGGTTGAGCAAGGGGTTTATACGCCTGAACTTTCCTGCCCTTGCAGGTATCGGAAGCAAACAGGCCAATTTCCCCACTATACTCTGCTGGCGTTCCCAACTGCCAGCCAGATGCTGTCTTATTCAATATCGGCGTGCTGCTTTTGATTTGCTGCCGCCAGGGAATCTGCTTAAGCAGTTCTTGCCTTAGGCTGTTTTTATCTTTTTCGGGAGAGCCATCAATTATTGCAATATTGTGGGCAAAAGGTTCACTTTGCCAGGCATCACATTTAGCGTGCCGCTTAGGAAGAGGGTATTCATCGATAAAACCGAGCAAGTGCGATAGCTCATGGGCAAAGACTTCTGCGCTATCCTGCCGGTCCAGATATAACATGCCCAAATGCACATTGGCTCCTCCTCTTGGCAAAACCAGGCCCAGATAACGGGTATCAATTTCTTGTGCCAGTTTCTGCCAGCTTTCTTCGTTGCACTTAATCGCATGCTCAGGCTTAAAACGGCAGGACAGCTCTTGCCGTGGAATATAGCGTACTGGAGCGAAACAAATATAAGGCGATAAAGGGTGTGATGCGATTTCTTTAACCAGAGACTCAGCATGTTCCAGGTCTTCATGAGTTGTGGCAAATAATTGAATACTGGCAGGACACTGCTTGCCCTTATACTGGTTTCCAGGCAAATAAAGTGGCTCGCTTTCGCTACTTTTTAAAACACTCAGACTCTTTTGTTCGGCGGCTTTATCCAATACTTGATAATAATAAAGTGCTGCCAATAATTCCCTAGCGATTTCACTGACTGAAAGTGCGCCAATGTGCTGCCTTATAAATGCCAACTCTCCCTGTGCCAGGGCAATCTTAATTCTTAATACCAAGGCCTGTTCTCTATCGAGTACAGGGGTTAGATAGGGAATCGCCGCTTTAAAGTTTTCTTCTAGGTAATAGTGAGTTGCCAGCGAAAGGTTTGCCTCTTTGTCCCCCAAGGCAATTGCCTTTTGATACCAAAAAATGGCACGCCTGCTATTCCCCTCACCCAGATAAAAACCAGCCAGCTCGGAGGCGATACTGCCTTTGGATAAAGCAAGCTGTTGCGACCATTTGAGCCAGGACTGACTGCCAACTTCAGCCTGGTTTCTTTTTGCTTCAAAAGCAACATCAAGCCCCAAGGAAATGGCATAGTCTATTTGCTCTTGGCTTGCTCGCCCCGAAACAATTTCGTCTTCCAAATAACCAGGTAAAAAAAATGAGCTTGATGTTAAGGTAAACACCAAGCTCACAATGATTAACACCTTTACCTTGTTCATTAGCTGCGGCTAGCTTGCCTACGGCTGAACGCGGCCAACTATGGTATCCCGCATCAAATTCAGCTCTAACCTGGCATACCTGTGTTCCACAAATTCATAGACATTGGTACTCAACGCCAGCTTAAAAAAGTTTGCCGCTATACTTTTTTGTCCTTTTAGCTGGCTATATTTTCCCATATAGAAGTAGGCTTCACACAAACGCTCAGTCAACTCCTTGTTAGACTTTACGTTAACCGTTAACCTGTCAACAAACTGGCTGTAAGAAATATTGCCTAGGTACAACTCAATAATCTGTTTGGCCCAGGTATTATCGTCAATGCTAACCGCTCGCCGTGCCAAGTCCTGCTTTGCCTGCTCGGCATCGACCTCAACTTCCGCGAGGTATAGCCACAATAAACGGTAAGGATCACTGACCTTATTGCCATGGAAGACTTTAAAATCATCGGCCGCTAAATGAGGTCGGCCACCATAATACAGGGCAATGCCACGATTCAAATAAGCATATTCATGGCCGGGCGATAAGTCGATGGCAGAATCAAACGATTCGTAGGCCTGATTGAACTCTTGCAATTGGGTAAAGTGAATGCCAATAAAGTTGTGGGCATCGACCAGATCCGGCTTTAGCCTAAGGGCCCGGCTAAAATCCAGCCGCGCCAGGGAGCGCAAACCGACGCTGTCATAGATCACCCCCCTGTCATAGTACAGCTGAGCTCGTTGCGTATCGGTAATATCCGCTCTTTGAATCACTTCCGTAAGGCGAGCCAGTGCTATTTCACTCTTGTAATTGACACTCAGAGGCTCGGCAATGACAAGCTGGCCAATGGCAGAGGCATTATCTTTATCACGAGACGATAATGCACAGCCCTGTCCCAACACAATCACACTAACAACAAGGAGTTTAATAAGTGTATTCACAAAAACGCTTCATCCATTTTAATAAAAAACAAAACTGGTACCGACTCGCTCACTTTGAGGCGCCACCTTCTATATCATTACTATTTCAATCCACTTGGTGATTTATTTGTTGAAAGAAGAAGTTAGATACAATTTAGTAATAGTTCAGATTATTGCCGATTATATAAAAAAGGGAGCCTTATAGCTCCCTTTTTATGTTACAACTTATCAAGTCGTTTATTCTGTTGCTTCAGGTGCGGCGTCAGCCTTTTCTTTAGCCGGTTTTTCCATGGCCTCTTTGATACTTAGACGGACACGACCTTGACGGTCAACTTCCAGTACCTTCACCTTAACTTCTTGGCCTTCTTTTAACACGTCGCTGACGTTGTTAACACGCTCTTCGGAAATTTGTGAAATGTGCACCAAACCGTCCTTGCCTGGCAAGACGTTAACGAAGGCACCAAAATCAACGATTCGAACAACCTTACCTGTATAGAAGGCACCTACTTCGATCTCGGCAGTCAGGGCTTCGATGCGAGAAATGGCATCTTTTGCCTGTTCACCATCGGTGGCCGCGATTTTAACCGTACCATCGTCTTCGATTTCAATGGTGGTACCGGTTTCTTCGGTAAGCTGACGAATGGTTGCACCACCTTTACCAATAACATCACGGATCTTATCGGCATTGATTTTCATAGTATGAATACGCGGAGCAAACTCGGAAATCTCTTCTCTGTGAGCATTAATGGCCTGGTCCATCACACTTAGAATATGAGTACGAGCCGCTTTCGCCTGGTTTAAGGCAATCTGCATGATTTCCTTGGTGATACCTTCAATCTTGATATCCATTTGTAAAGCAGTGATACCATCGGTAGTACCTGCTACTTTAAAGTCCATATCGCCCAGGTGATCTTCATCACCCAAGATATCGGAAAGCACGACAAAATCGTCACCTTCTTTTACCAAGCCCATGGCTATGCCGGCAACAGAGGCCTTAATAGGAACACCTGCGTCCATTAATGCCAACGAAGTACCACATACTGAAGCCATGGAAGAAGAACCGTTTGATTCCGTGATCTCAGATACGACACGAACGGCATACGGGAATTCTTCAATCGAAGGCATAACCGCCATAATACCGCGTTTTGCCAGGCGACCATGGCCAATTTCACGGCGTTTAGGCGAACCAACAAAACCTGTTTCACCAACACAATAGGGAGGGAAGTTATAGTGCAACATAAAGTTGTCTGTCTTCTCGCCCATTAGGGTATCTAAACGCTGTGCATCACGCTGAGTACCTAAGGTAGCAGTCACAAGCGCCTGTGTCTCACCACGGGTAAATACTGCTGAACCATGGGTGCGAGGCAATACCCCCGTCATTACATCCAGCGCACGAACCATTTCGGGGTCACGGCCGTCAATACGGGGAGAGCCTTGCGTGATGCGGCCACGTACAATCTTCTTCTCCAAGTCATGGAATAGATCTTTCGCTTCCTGAACGTCCAGCTCTTCATCCGCTTCTTCCAGCTGCTCAACAACGGCATTTCTGATTTCGGCCACTTTTTCATAACGAGCGGCTTTTTCAGTGATTTGGTAGGCTTCATTAAGCTGTTCAGAAGCAAGCTCTGTAATTTTTGCTGTTAAGTCGGCATTTTTCTCTGGAGCAATCCATTCCCAAGCCGCCGTATTAACTTCGGCTTTTAGCTCATTAATGGCATTGATTGCGGTTTGCATTTGCTCATGACCGTAAACAACGGCGCCCAGCATGACTTCTTCAGATAAGACATCGGCTTCAGACTCAACCATTAATACCGCAGACTCAGTACCTGACACCACCAAATCCAACTGGCTGGTTTCCAACTCTGACTGAAGCGGGTTAAGAATATACTTGCCGTCGTTATAACCGACACGGGCAGCACCAACAGGGCCACTAAACGGAATACCTGAAATCGCTAAAGCGGCGGAAGTACCCAATAGTGAAATAATATCAGGTGAAATTTCAGGGTTGGCTGAAACAACCGTGATGATCACCTGCACTTCATTAGTAAAGCCTTCAGGGAATAATGGACGAATTGGGCGGTCAATCAAACGGGCAATCAGTGTTTCTTCTTCGGAAGGACGACCTTCACGTTTGAAAAAGCCACCGGGGATCTTACCTGCGGCATAGGTTCTTTCCTGGTAGTTAACCGTCAAAGGAAAAAAGTCTTGGCCAGGTACGGCTTCTTTTTTACCTACAACAGAAACCAGCACGCTGGTATCGTCCATGCTTGCCATAACGGCAGCAGTTGCCTGGCGAGCAATAGCACCTGTTTCCAGGGTAACTGTGTGCTGGCCAAACTCAAATGTTTTTGTAATCGGAGTTAACATATAATTCCTTATTTTTTCGGATTTTTTTCCAATCTGTACAATTATTTATTCACTCGTTTATTTCGATGCAGAAATGCCAAGTTGAACAAAAAATTATACAGTTTGGAATCATTAATAATTTTCTGCAATTTCATAATTAAAAAATTGCACGCACATTATACTGACCTAGACGGGTAATGCTAGCTTGAAACTTGAGACAAGTGGATAAATCATCAATTAACGCTATTAATTGAGCCAAGTAACCTTATTCTTTAGAAGTTAACATTCAATTAGTTTTAAGCTTTCTGTCGTTAGCTTGACCGCAATCAATGGCTTTGTGGTAAGTTGGCTTTATAATGGCTCAAGAATTCATATAGTGAGCAGCATATTAGATGCCAGAAAATAAAAGGTTATTACAGAAAATTGCTTCCATTTGTGCAAAAGTCAGCTTTGTTGCGGCTGTTATTTGCGGTGCATTATTGGTTATCAACCTAGAGCAGGCAAGTGAAGTCTACCGGGCCAGCATGAGCGCAACAACCTTCTTTTTCTTTATGGTCGGGATAGTGTTAAGCGCCATGGGGAATACCGATATACCTAACCTAAAGCCGGGAGAAAAGAATAATTAGTTTCTATTTTTGCTTTTATTGAGAAAGGGAGCTGCAATGAGTGTTGCTCCCAACCCTGCTAGTGACGCCTAATCCTATTACAGTTCTTCCAGATTCACTTTCAACTGATTTAAGCCGGTTTGCAAATCATCGCCTATGATTTTTTCAAAATCCATAAACAATAGCATCAGGTTCATGGGATAATCCATATGACCGCTAAAGCCCCATCTAACTTTGGTCTTATCAGTTTCAACTGACTCAGTCGTCATATAAGCCGGCGCAGTCGCTTCAAAGGGAGTCAAGAAGCGTAATTCAAAATCAACTTGCTCACCCTCAATAACCTTGATGATCTCCTGTTCCCCTTTACCTACGTCTGGATTTTGGCTATCCCAGGCAGAAACAAAGCCGACGCTGCCATCAACGCCGCGGTAGGATTTTTTCATATCGGGATCCATTCGAGTCCATTTACTGAATTTATCCTGATTTTTTAAATATTTAATATAGTTAAAAACGATGGAGTTAGGTTGATTGATAACAACTTCACGCTCTACATCATATGACTTAGCGGTAAATATGGCGAGGATCAATGGCATGGCAATAATGCTAGCCAAAGCAATAAATATCTTTTTAAGCATAATGAAATCCGATCTTATTATTAGATTTATTGAAACGATTCCTATTCAGTGTGTGCCACATTATTAGGGATTAGCAATCTTTTTTATATGTAACTGAACATTGAAAATTACCAGTTTGTTGACTCCGAAAGAAAGATATATATTGTATGTTGCATTAAGAAGTCTCTTTAATTGCTGTTCTGACCCCTGAGGTTCAAACAATTAATCAGCAACGTCTACAGAAATAACTCTATCACCGACTTTATTGATTATGGTTATTTCATCCAGACAAACAGCAATAATTGACTTACCCTCTTTAAATTCCTGTGGAATAACAACTCGGCCTTCGCCATTTCTAGGGTAGTCTTTAACTTCATGGTGCAACTCTAAAGAGCCATCATCGTAGTAAATGATAGTTACCCGGGTTAACGCTTCGTCAGCCATCTTTCCCCCTTATACCTATTTGCCCGCTATAGTTCTATAGATGAGCTTATATATGGCGTTCTATCAATAGCATAGCAGCTTCACTCCCTCTTTAATATGAAACGAGCATAAGAGTAGTATATTTTTCATCATAGGTGATAGTGGGCTATACCACATTCTGCTAGCCATAGGATTATTAATAAGTCGCTTGTGATTATTGAGTGACAAAATAAAAAAGGAGCCATAAGGCTCCTTTTTTATTTATTCTTAACGGCAAGTCTTAGCGACGTAAGCCTAGTTTAGCGATTAACGCATTGTAACGCTCAACATTTTTACCTTTTAAGTAGTCAAGTAACTTACGACGTTGACTAACCATACGCAACAAACCACGACGAGAGTGATGATCATGGATGTGCTCTTTAAAGTGACCTTGAAGGTGGTTAATTTGAGTAGTTAACAACGCAACTTGTACTTCAGGAGAACCTGTGTCACCTTCTTTTTGTGCATATTCTGCAACAATTGCAGCTTTTTCCGCAGCATTCAAAGACATAATATTTACCTTTTTAGTGTTTTAAGAATCGCGTCAAGCCGAACACTAAATCAGCAAGACGTTCAAAAGAGCGCGTATTTTAGCAGCCGGTGAGCAAATTGCAATTAAAAAGAGTCATCCTGTTGAGCCTATAATAAATTAAATCAGCCTCATGCCTTTTCAAGAAGGCCCGCTGTACAATAAACAACCAGCCAATGTCATTCGTCCCACAAAACATGCCGATTAACATTTATTTTACAATTATGCTATTTAAACATGGACTTTCTCACCTCTGCCTCCTATGCTGTGCCGCTCGAAAATAATTTGTACAAGGACTAAATTTAATGAAAAGCGTGCTTATTATGGCAATGTCAGTATTTATGTTGACTGGATGTGGGTCAACGGCTGAGTCAAACCAAGGTTCTGCGGCAGCTAAAACAACAAACAAAAAAAGCTGTGTTGAAGTTAAAACAACGGGAAGCAGACTTGCAAAGAAAAGATGTAAATCAGTTGGTTAAAATACACAAAAAAGGAGCTGGTCAGCTCCTTTTTTTGTTTCTGGTAAAAACTAATCTGTCACAACTATAATTCGCTTAGGTGCAACCAGGCCGTTATCGTCCATTTGCCCAACCCCTAAAAACTCGCGTGTTTCATCATGATAGACTTGCACAAAGCCTTCTAACGGCGCTCCAGAGGCTTGAACCGGATTACCATTACGCAAATAGCTAACGGAGGCTGCATCCACACTTACCTTAGGCAGGCCATCCAGTGCAGTATTCATTGGCACCAGCAAAGGATCGAGCAGTGCTGATGGCGACAAATCATCTGCCTTTGCCTTTTCCAGCAATTGCTCCAACTCTTCCAGCGTAACCATTTTTTCCGCCGGATAACTACCAACCGCTACCCTGCGAAGCGCTGATACATGGGCACCACAGCCTAGCATTTCGCCCAAATCATCGACTATGGTGCGAATATAGGTGCCTTTGGAGACATGGATCCTCATATCCACTTCGTCCTGTTCAAAACGCAATACATCCAGTTGATAAACTTCTATATCACGAGCCTCGCGAGGCACGTCTATGCCTTCTCTGGCATATTTATACAAGGGTTGTCCCTGGTACTTCAAGGCCGAGTACATGGAAGGCACTTGCTTGCACTTACCGCGAAACTTATCAAGGGCTTCAGCCAGTTGTACTTCAGTTACATTAACCGGCCTTTCACTCACTATTTCGCCATCGGCATCACTGGTCGTGGTACGAATGCCCAGTTTAGCCGTGACCTGATATGTTTTATCCGTATCCAGTAAAAACTGAGAAAACTTGGTTCCTTCACCAAAACAAATGGGCAACATACCGGTAGCCAGCGGATCTAATGCGCCGGTATGGCCGGCTTTTTGAGCAAAATAGATACGTTTTGCTTTTTGTAAGGCATGATTGGATGACATGTCATAGGGCTTATCAAGCAATAAGATACCGTTGACCGGCCTGCCTTTTTTGCGTTTTGCCATTAACTATTCTTCCTCGGCTTGCTCTGAGTCACCATTACGCTTATCGCTGGCGATGGCCTTATCCACCAGTGAGCTCATGCGCACCCCCTCAGCCATTGACTTATCATAAACAAAACGCAACTGCGGCATAATGCGGGCTCTTAATTGCTTTGCCAACAGTGAACGGATAAAGCCAGCGGCCTCGTTTAATATTTTGACGGATTCTTCTATTTCACTTTGTTCATTGGTAAAAAAAGTGACGAATACCTTGGCATAGGCGAGATCTCGCGTCACTTCTACCGCCGAGACAGTGGTCATACTAAGGCGGGGATCTTTGACCTCTCGCATCAGGATAACGGCTATCTCTTTCTGGATTTGCTGACCTACTCGGTCAGTACGGGCAAATTCTCTTGCCATATTATTTTCCTCAACCTCATCATAGAGTACTAAGTTGATTAATTAGTCAACTTGGTATAAGTACTTCCCTTTATGATGAATAAACCTTCTTCCTAAATATAAAAGGGCTAATACAAGATTAGCCCTATTTCTATCTTACTTGTGAATGATTTGAATTAAAGCGTACGTTTCACTTCAACCGTTTCAAATACTTCGATTTGGTCACCCACTTTCACGTCATTATAGTTCTTAACACCTATACCACACTCGGTACCGTTACGAACTTCCTGAACATCATCTTTAAAACGGCGTAAAGACTCAAGCTCACCCTCGTAGATAACGACGTTGTCACGTAAAACGCGAATTGGAGCACTGCGTTTGATGGTACCTTCGGTTACCATACAGCCAGCAATAGCACCGATTTTAGGCGATTTAAAGACATCACGCACTTCGGCAAGACCAATGATTTCCTGTTTGAATTCTGGCGCCAGCATGCCGCTCATGGCCTGCTTGACTTCATCAATCAAGGCGTAGATAACACTGTAGTAACGTAAATCAACGCCTTCAGTTTCGATGACCTTGCGAGCCGCGGCATCCGCACGCACGTTAAAGCCAACGATAATGGCATTAGAAGCAGCGGCGAGTGTCGCATCCGTTTCTGTAATACCACCAACACCTGAGCCGATGATTTTCACCTTAACTTCTTCGGTAGACAGCTTGACTAGCGAGTCAGAAATAGCTTCCAGCGATCCTTGAACGTCGGATTTTAGTACCACATTAACTTCAGAGACATCCCCTTCTGCCATGTTCGAGAACATGTTTTCAAGCTTGGATTTTTGCTGGCGAGCCAGCTTAACATCACGGAACTTGCCCTGACGATAAAGAGCAACTTCACGCGCTTTCTTCTCGTCTTTTACAACCGTCGCTTCATCACCTGACTGCGGAACACCACTTAAGCCAAGAATCTCAACGGGAATCGACGGACCAGCAGATTTTATCGCCCTGCCGTTTTCATCACGCATAGCCCTGACACGGCCATATTCCAAACCACAAAGGACAATATCCCCCTGATTCAGTGTACCTTCTTGAACCAATACCGTTGCTACAGGACCTCGGCCCTTATCAAGCTTGGACTCAACAACAACACCGTTGGCCATTTTGTCGACGACAGCGGTTAATTCCAAGACTTCCGCTTGCAGCAGGACTGAATCTAACAACTCATCAATGCCAAGACCCGTTTTCGCCGAGACATGAACAAACTGAACATCACCACCCCAATCTTCCGGGATAACATCGTGCTGAGACAATTCTGTTTTGACACGGTCCGGATCGGCTGTCTCTTTATCCATCTTGTTAACAGCAATGATAATAGGCGCATCAGATGCCTTGGCATGCTGAATTGCTTCAATGGTTTGCGGCATAACACCATCATCGGCTGCAACAACAATAATAACGATATCCGTCGCCTTGGCACCACGCGAGCGCATTGCCGTAAAGGCTGCGTGACCCGGAGTATCCAGGAAAGTGATCATGCCATGGCCGGTTTCAACGTGATAAGCACCTATATGCTGGGTAATACCACCTGCTTCACCATCCGCCACCTTGGCTTTACGAATATGGTCAAGTAAGGATGTTTTACCATGGTCAACATGACCCATGATAGTCACAACAGGAGCACGGGTGATAGCGTCACCAGCATCGCCACGGTCGGATAATACCGCTTCTTCCAGGGCATTTTCCTTAACAAGAACGACGTTATAGCCCATTTCTTCTGCAACCAGGGCAGCTGTTTCCTGATCTATCACCTGGTTAATGGTTGCCATTGCGCCCATTTTAAACATGGCCTTAACCACTTCTGCGCCCTTGACCGCCATTTTATTGGCCAATTCAGCGACCGAGATGGTTTCACCGATACGAATGTCCTGAACTTTTTTCTCAACCGGCTTTTGGAAGCCATGCTGCAAGCTCTGTGGAGCAGACAAGGTACGCTTGCCTTTACCTTTAGGAGCTCTGCCTTTGGCATTACGGTCTTGCTGGCCACCTTTTTTCTTACGGCGACGGCGTCCGCCTTCATCTTCGGAATCCACGGCGTCTTCCGCTTCCTGAGCATATTTTGATGAAGTTAGGTGAACCACCTCTTTTTCCTTAGCTTTACGCTCTTCTTCTTGTGCTTTCCAGCGAGCCTCGTTTTCTTCAGCAAGCTTTCTAGCCGCTTCCGCGGCTGCCTTTGCTTCGGCTTCCGCTTTTTCCGCGGCTTCTTTTTCAGCCTGTTCACGAAGTTTGCGAGCTTCTTCACTTTCTGCTGGTGTGGGCTGAACCGGAGCCTTTTCTATTTGCTCGGCTTTTTCTTTTGCAGCCTGTTTTGCCTTGGCTTCTGCTTCTGCCTTTGCCTTTGCCTTGGCTTCTGCCTCGGCTTTGGCTTTCGCCTCTGCAGCAATTCTCGCATTTTCTGCTTCTTTGGCCTCTGCTTCTGCCTTAGCTTTGGCTTCTGCCTCGGCTTTTGCTTCTGCCTCGGCCTCTGCCTTGGCTTTAGCTTCCGCCAATTGCTGCTCTTCCAGTTCACTGCGTTTAACATAAGTACGCTTCTTACGTACTTCTACCTGAACAGACTTGGCCTTGCTGCCATGCCCTAAAACCAAGGTCGACTTTTTCTTGCGGTTCAGTGTCATCTTGCTAGGCTTGGCAGAACTATCATCGCCATGTTGCCTTTTTAAGTGTTCTAATAACGCTTCTTTTTCTTGCTGTGTTACCGAATCGGTTGCCGATTTTTGAACACCTGTGTCAGCCAATTGGCTCACCAAACGTTCCACCGGAGTACCGATTTCTTTGGCAAGTTCTTCTACGGTTACATTTGCCATCTATAATTTACTCCCGGCGATAATTATTCTTCGTTAAACCAACAAATATTACGAGCCGCCATAATAAGCTCTCCAGCCTTGGCTTCGTCTAACTCTTCAATATCTGCAATATCATCTACACCTTGCTCGGCAAGTTCCTCTAGCGTTGATACACCACGGCTTGCCAAAACGAAAGCCAGGTGACGTTCCATGCCTTCAAGGTTCAGCAGGTCATCGGCCGGCTCGGCACCTTCCAGGCTCTCTTCGCTTGCCAGCGCCTGCGTAGTTAATGCTTCTTTTGCGCGCTCGCGCAGTTCTTCAACAATATCTTCATCCATACCGTCAATTTCTAGCATTTCCGAGACAGGGACATAGGCGATTTCTTCCAGCGATGTAAAGCCTTCTTCACATAGTAAAGTGGCGAAATCTTCATCCAAATCAAGCTTTTCTGTAAACAGGGTCATAACCTTATCATTCTCAGCCTGATGCTTTTCATTCATATCGGCCACAGTCATGACATTAAGCTCCCAGCCCGTTAGCTGGCTTGCCAGGCGAATGTTTTGTCCACTGCGCCCGATTGCCATGGCCAGGTTGCCCTCTTCCACGGCAATATCCATGGTATTTTTATCTTCATCAACAATGATCGAAGCGACTTCGGCCGGAGCCATGGCATTAATCACATACTGAGCCGGATTATCATCATATAAAACGATATCGACACGCTCGCCACCGAGCTCACCCGACACGGCCTGGACACGAGAGCCTCGCATACCCACACAGGCACCGACAGGATCGATGCGCTTGTCATTGCTCTTAACTGAAATTTTCGCGCGAGAGCCGGGATCGCGGGCTGCCCCTTTGATTTCCAGCATTTCTTCACCGATTTCAGGTACTTCAACACGGAAAAGCTCAATTAACATTTCCGGCTTGGTACGGCTGACAAATAGCTGTGCGCCTCGTGCTTCCGGCTTGATTTCAAACAACAGGCCACGAACACGATCGCCCGGACGAAAGACTTCTCTTGGCAACATTTCATCGCGATAAATAATGGCTTCGGCATTATTACCCAAGTCCAAAATAACATTTTCACGGCTGGCTTTTTTCACTACGCCGGTGATAAGTTCACCCACCTGTTCCTGATAAGCATCAACCACAAGGGCACGCTCGGCTTCGCGAACTTTTTGCACGATAACCTGTTTGGCGGTTTGCGTGGTGATACGATCAAATTTTACCGATTCAATCTGATCTTCAATATAATCGCCCACCTGAACATCAGGATTATCAAACTGCGCAGCAGCCAGACCAATCTCTGAATAAGGGTTCTCAACCGGCTCTTCAGAATCATCAACCACTAACCAACGACGGAATGTATCAAACTCTCCCGTTTTACGGTCAATACATACACGTACCGCAATGTCACCTTCATATTTCTTCTTTGTGGCTGTCTCCAATGCGGTTTCCATTGCTTCAAAAATGCTCTCTCGAGGCAATGCTTTTTCATTTGATACGGCATCTACAACCAGTAATATTTCCTTACTCATGCTACATTAGCCCTTGTTAATCTTATTCAAAATTTGGGACAAGGTTTGCCTTGTCGACATTACTGATAACCAGTTCATAGTCCTGACCATCGACAGATACGATTAAGGTGTCATTCTCTATCGCTTCCAGTACACCTTTGAATTTGCGACGTCCATTTAATGGCATGGATAGTCTGACGTTAATAGTCTCACCTATTACCGCCTGAAAATGTGCCAATTCAAAAAGCGGTCGATCTAATCCTGGTGATGAAACTTCCAGATTATATTCGCTGCTAATCGGATCTTCGACATCCAATATTGCACTGACCTGGCGGCTAACCTCCGCACAATCATCTACATTGATGCCATCTTCATGGTCAATAAACAAACGTAAAATGGAGTGTTTTCCTGCGCTGACAAATTCTACGCCCAGTAACTCTTTCCCCACCATTTCAACGGCAGGACGTAACATTTCAGCCATTTTCTGTTCAAATTTAGCCAATCACTTTCTCCAATTAAGAAAAGTCCAGAAACAAAAAAAGGGCATCAAGCCCAGCGAATAATTCTTGCTGTCATTGTATCAAAATTAAGATACAAAAAAGCCCCATCACACGGGGCTTTAATCACTGAACCCGTTGTGTTCATCAGTCACTTCAATATGAAGCAACTGATCTATATAACAAAACGTAGATAGTCGGCTGATAGTCAACCCAATATCCATCAGTGTCGTCCTGTTACATTTAAGCTGCGCGAATTATATAGCTAGCATGCCCTAAGCGCAAGTCTATTTACATCTAGCAGCATTTTGTTTGCGGGAAATTATCACCTTTTATCAATCAGGACAATAACCCTTGCTAAATTACAGGGTACACAAGTAAAACTTGATTAAACCCAAATAAATTCAATAATTAAGCTTTAGAGTAGTCTGATTGAATCAAAGTCCAAATCTAACTAATTAAATTTGGAGCATTTAGGTAGTTTGGCAACTTTATTGCACATTAATCAACTTATTATTACTTTACAGTAAGTTAGTTAGTATACTATTTATATTCATGTTATAACATGAGCCGTTACCTATAGCCGATTTATGTTGGAGTGACTTAACTCGTTATGTATACATTTTCTCAACTGTTAACGCGAAACGCCCTGTTAGGGCTGGCATTTAGTCTCTGTATAGCACTTATCGCCGTTATTTCGACTTCAATCTATTTAAGTGATAAACAAGAAGAGCATAGGGAACTGATCAACGCTGTGCTATTAAACACGCTAAATAGCGGTGATATATACTCAGCCGGTGAGATGCTGACCAAGGGTAATAGCTATAACCTGCTGTCCATTGGTCAAACAGAAAGTCCCAGACCTTTTACCTACCTTAATAACGCCCCCGAGTTTGAGTTTCCATTTATCAATCCCGAACCAGTTGAATATGCCATAGAAGGTGGATCCATCAAGGTAAGGTTTCAGCTCAATAACCATAATGAAGCCAGCCTACTGCTTCAAATCATACTAGGGGTGGTTCTGACAAGTATCCTTGCAACGTTCTTGGCCGGCCTAATTACCCTAAGCAAATACAAACGTTTTCTCAAAAGTATCAGCTGGCAAATCAAAAAAGAGCTTTCCCTGATCACAGGCGCCGAGTCAAAGCAAGATGAACATGATGATATCTTCGAAATTCCCGAGCTGAAACAGGGTATTGCAGAGATCAAGCTGCTACTGGAAGAACAAAGGGCCGATACCTCGGTACTTGAAAAAGAAGCCTATGTCGACTCATTAACCAAAATCAATAATCGCAGTCGCTTTGTTCATTTTTTTGAAGATCAAGTGGGCAATGATAATATGAAATTTGGTGTGCTGCTGATCACGCGTTGCTCAGAGCTGCAAACCATTAATCAGATCCACGGTTACAATGAAGGCGATGCCTATATCTGCCATGTCGCAGAAATAATGAAACATGCGATTTCACCCTATAAATCAGGACAGCTGTTTAGGCTTAACAGCTCAGATTTTGCCACTATTTTGCCAAATGTTACCCTGCCACAAGCGGAAAAGTACGCCAAGGAACTAACCGGTAAATTTAACGAGTATCAACAGGCCTCGGATCTTGATTCGGTCGCCTATACCGGCCTGGTTTCAATAGACAGTGACAAGCCATTGGGCGAATTGCTTGCGCTTGCCGATACCGGGATCAGCATCGCTCAAACGCAACAGATCAATTCCTGGTTTTCTCAAAAAGACAACGACATTTTAAAAAGCTCCTGCGCCAATTACGGCAATCAAAACTGGCGTCAGGAAATTGAGCATGTCCTGGAGAACCAAAGAGTCAGCCTGCTCATTCAAAATATTCAGCCAAGCAGCAGAAATGCCAGGGTGTATGGCGAAATTCTTGCTAGGTTCCTTAACTCGAACGATGAAATGCTGCCAACGGCTTCCTTTATTGCCATGGCGGAAAAGCTGGACAAGATAGTCGCCGTAGACCGCTTAATTATTGAAACCACCATAAGCGAAATCAACAGCAAGAACCTCTATGATCATAGCTTCGGCATCAATATTAGTGCCCGCTCAATTCACGACGAGCACTTTTTGATCTGGCTGGAACGTCAACTGTTACGTGAACCCAATGTCACTCCTAAACTCGTCTTTGAAATTACCGAATACGGCCTGCAACAAAATATTAAGACCAGTAAGCGCTTTATCGACATGATCCACAGGGCTGGTGCCAGGGTTACGGTTGAGCGCTTTGGTGTTGGCTTAACCTCCTTTAAGTTCTTTAGGGATCTTAAACCAGACTTTATTAAAATGGACAGCACCTACACCCGAGACATTGATGAAGATAAAAACAATCAATACTTTTTACGTTTAATGGTGGATTTAGCCCACAGATTAAGTATCAATGTTTTGGCCGAAAGTGTTGAAAGCCAGGAAGAAAAGCATACACTGGAAAAACTCTTTATCGACGGCTGCCAGGGCTTTTATATTGGCAAGCCTACCCCACTGTAAAAATACAGAGTATTTTTACAAGCTAACAGCCGGTTGAAAGCGTGTTATGAGCACGCTTTTTTTCGGTCCAACGGCTCCAAATGCGAATGATAATAAACTCTGCCCGCCAGCTGTATAACAACTCACCATCAAACACCGCTAAACAGTTCAAAAAAACGGCAAAGATAAAAACCCTACAAGCTATCGGTTGTTAATTGCCAAATAAAAACGGATAATAGTGTGAATTTTATCGCGAATTTTTATTTTAATGACTGAATATCTACTGTTGCTTATCGGGACAGTGTTAGTAAATAACTTTGTGCTGGTACAATTTCTCGGTTTGTGCCCGTTTATGGGAGTGTCTTCCCGCACAGAAACGGCAATAGGCATGTCATTTGCCACCACCTTTGTTATGACACTCGCCTCACTTTTGAGCTATTTAGTCAATACCTATATCCTTGCCCCGTTGGGCCTAGAGTATTTAACGACCATGACCTTTATCCTGGTCATTGCCGTTGTCGTGCAATTTACTGAAATGGTCGTGCACAAAACCAGTGCCAACCTGTATCGATTGCTCGGCATCTTTTTGCCCTTGATCACGACCAATTGTGCCGTGTTGGGGGTTGCCCTGCTTAATGTAAATAAACACCATAACTTCTTTGAATCCATTATCTACGGCTTTGGTGCCGCGGCTGGATTTTCCTTAGTCTTGGTGATGTTTTCTGCGATGCGCGAAAAGCTGGCTAATGCCGACGTACCGGCGCCCTTTCAAGGTTCTGCTATCGCCATGATCACAGCAGGCTTGATGTCACTCGCCTTTATGGGCTTTGCCGGGTTAGTGAAATTTTGATGACAACCATTATTGCCATATTAGTGTTAGGTTTTATTGCCCTTTGTTTTGGCGGCCTGCTTGGTTATGCGTCGGTCAAGTTTAAGGTTGAGGGAGATCCTCTGGTTGAACAGCTGGACGCCCTGCTACCCCAAACCCAGTGTGGCCAATGTGGCTACCCAGGCTGTAAGCCCTATGCCGAAGCGGTTGCCAATGGCGAAGCCATCAATAAATGCGCACCCGGTGGTGAAGATACCATAAAGAAAATCGCAGATTTGATGGGTGTTGAGGCCGAGCCCCTGGATGAAAGCCATGCCGCGGACAATACACCGAAAGTGGCTTTTATCATAGAAGAAGACTGCATTGGTTGTACCAAGTGCATTCAGGCCTGCCCGGTTGATGCCATCTTAGGCGCATCCAAGCAGATGCACACCATCATAAGTAATGAATGCACGGGTTGTGATTTATGCGTCGCTCCCTGCCCGGTTGATTGTATTAAAATGGTTCCTATTCCGACCACAATCAATAACTGGCAGTGGGATCTCAATAATATACCTGTAGTACAGCTTGATTAGGTGAGGTTATAGTGGAATCTGTTATTGAGCGCATTACACGCGGACACTTTTGGAAGTTCCATGGTGGTATTCACCCCCCGGAACAAAAACACCTGACCCAAGATAAGCCGATCAGAAATATCCCGATACCCGAGGAGTTAATTCTGCCGCTGCAACAGCATATAGGTCAGGCAGGCGAATTACTGGTAAGCGTCGGCGATAAGGTACTTAAGGGACAACCGCTCACGCAAAATACAACCCCTATGGCGGTGCCTATTCATGCCCCCACCAGTGGTACAGTGACGGCAATCAAGCAGGCGGTCATCGCCCATCCGTCAGGCCTGACCGAACTATGCCTGTTTTTAAAACCAGACGGTGAAGAAAAGTGGTTTCCTCGCCAGGTATGCGAAGATATCAACACCCTGTCTCGTGAAGACATCATAGCCAAAATCGCCGCTGCCGGTATCGCCGGCATGGGCGGAGCCGGTTTTCCAACCCACATAAAAACCGGCACAACCCGAGCCATCGAATATTTAATTATCAATGCGGCGGAATGCGAACCTTATATTACCGCCGATGATTTACTGATGCGCGAGCACAGCTCGGCCATAGTAGAAGGCATTAAAATTCTCGACCAGCTGTTAAAGCCCGCCCATATCCTTATTGGCATAGAAGACAACAAGCCACAGGCCATTAAGGCCCTGCAACAGGCAACTGGCGAAATAAAGCATCTTAAAGTGTGTGTGGTGCCAACCAAGTACCCAACGGGTGGCGAGAGGCAGCTGATCAAGATACTCACGGGCCAGGAAGTGCCCAGTGGTGTGATCCCAGGTAGTATTGGCGTAGTCATGCAAAATATCGCCACCTGCTTTGCGATAGCCGATGCCGTACTCAATGATATTCCACTCATTAAACGGGTAGTGACCGTCAGCGGCCAGGCATTGGAAAAACCGCAGAATGTCTGGGCCATGATAGGAACGCCAGTCCGACATTTATTGCAGCAATGCGGGCATAATGCCAATGATAAAAACCACCTGATCATGGGTGGCCCCATGATGGGCTACAGCCTGTCGACCGATTTGGTCCCAGTGGTAAAAACCACTAACTGTATTCTCGCCCCTACAGACAGGGAAATTCCCTTTGAGAATAAAGAGATCGAGTGCATTCGCTGTGGCCAGTGTGCCGATGTCTGTCCGGCACAATTGCTGCCGCAAGAGCTGCAATGGGGCGCCAAAGCAAAAGATTATATTCAGCTAGAAGAGCTAAACCTGTTTGACTGTATCGAATGTGGTGCCTGTGCTTATGTCTGCCCCAGTCAAATCCCCCTGGTTCATTATTACCGCATAGCAAAGGCCGAGATCAGGGAAAAACAGCTTCAGGAAATTAAGGCGGAACATGCCAAATCTCGCTTCGAAGCACGTAAAGCCAGGCTGGAAAAACAAAAGCGCGAAAGAGAGGAAAAACATCGCAAGGCAGCAGAAGCTCGCAGAGCCAGGATGAATGCAGGTACCCCGGAAGCGGACAGTGCCAAGTCGGCCGTTGCTGCGGCCCTGGCCAGGGTCAAGGCGAAAAAGTCACAAACGAACGAGACAAGCACAGATACGGCGCAAGCACCTGAAGAAAACAGAAGCGAGAAAAAGAGTCAGGTTTCGGCGGCCATAGCCCGGGCCAAGGCCAAAAAAGCAGCGGCGAAAAAAGCCCAGGAGAAGGCTCAGGAAAACCCAACTCCCGCTTCCGGCAATAATACAGATGAAAAGAATAGCAAAAGCAGTAAAGTTGCTGCCGCAGTAGCCAAGGCAAGGGCCAAGAAAATGGCGGCTCAGAACAAAAATCTTGATGCCCCTGGAACAGACCCGGCTTCTGCACACAAGGCTGAAGAGGCCCAAGCCGAACAAACAGAGGTAAAAACCACCGAACCAGCACAGAACACGGCTACAGAGAGCGCGACAGAGGGTACAGCAGATAATAAGAGCCGCAAAATTGCAGCGGCAATCGCAAAGGCCAAGGCGAAAAAGCTGGCAACACAAGCTTCAAGTGATAAGCCATCGGCCTCAAGCGACAAGGAGGAAGAGCCGCCAAACACCAAGCCCATAGCGCAAGGTGAGGATCAGGCAAATAGCGAGTCGCAACGGTCTGGCAGCAATGTCCCTGAGTCATCGAATAATTCTGGGCAAAACAAGCAAGATAAAATCAAGGCTGCCATTGCCAAGGCGAAAAAACAGGCCGCTAACGGGACAGAAAAGCCTCGAGGCATGTCTGATTTGGCGGCGGATACAAAAGATGAAGTTAAGGCCCAGCGTATTGCCGCGGCAATTGCCAAGGCAAAGGCCAAAAAACAACAACAATCAGAGTCAAGATAAATCATGGCATTTTGGATAGCGAGCTCGCCTCATAATCATACGCAAAATGAAACGTCTGCCTTGATGCGCTTAGTCATCTACGCAACGGTTCCCGGTATCATTGCCCAGTTTTACTTCTTTGGCTGGGGCAATCTGGTGCATATACTGCTTGCCAGCTGTTCGGCGCTCATTGCCGAATTTTTTGTGCTATCTCTTAGAAACAAGGGCATCACCAAGCAACTCTTTGATGGCAGTGCCCTATTAACGGCGGTATTATTGGGTATTAGCCTGCCGGCACTGGCGCCCTGGTGGATATCCGTGTTAGGTGCCGTGTTTGCCATAGTGGTGGTGAAACAGCTATACGGTGGTTTAGGCCATAACCCCTTTAACCCTGCCATGGCGGCCTATGTCATGCTGCTAATATCCTTTCCGGTGCAAATGACCTCATGGCAACCGCCGTTGGAACTGATGCATATCGAGCTCAATTTTAGCAATACCCTCTATGCTATCTTTACCGGCTTCACCTCTGAAGGCTATTCGGTTGAGCAACTGAGAAGCCATATTGACGGTTTCACCATGGCAACACCGCTCGATACCCTAAAAACCAATATTACCATGGGCCTGACCGTGCTCGAAAGCATGGAAAGCCCTGTGTTTGGACAATACTTTGGTATCGGTTGGGAATGGATTAATGCCGCCTTTCTGATGGGCGGCCTGTTTCTCATTGCTAAAAAAGCCATTCATTGGGCGACCCCCTTTAGCTTTTTAAGCAGCTTGTTTGTCTGCTCCCTGGTGGCTTATTTTATTAGCCCGGACAGCAGCGCATCTACCCTATTTCACTGGTTTAACGGTGCCTGTATGTTAGGTGCTTTCTTTATTCTGACCGACCCTGTCTCCGGAGCCACCAGCACCAAAGGCAGACTCGTGATTGGGGCATTAGCCGGTATTTTAGTTTATATTATCCGCAAATTTGGCGGTTACCCGGATGCCGTAGCCTTTTCGGTTTTACTCTGTAATATGGCCGCTCCCCTTATCGATCAATATACGCGCCCCCGCACATATGGCCATCAATTGGAAAAAAGATAATGCGTATTGCCATAGAGAAAAATGCCAAAATCCTAGCTCTGTTTGCGGCTGCCTGTACCTCAGTCGTGGGTATGGTTAACCTGCTCACCAAAGATAGAATTCTTCTGCAAGAGCAACAGGAGTTATTATCTACGCTTAATTCCATCATTCCCGCTGAAGTGCATAACAATAATATGTTTCAGGATTGTGTGTTAATCACGGATATCGAACTAGCCAACGGCATGCAGCAAAAGGCCTATCTGGCCCGCATGGATGAAGCCCCGGTTGCGGCGGCCATTACCACCACGGCACCCGACGGCTATAATGGCAACATTCATATGCTGGTTGCCGTTAATATCGATGGCAGCGTCAGCGGTGTTCGGGTGTTAAAGCACCAGGAAACGCCAGGCCTGGGTGATAAGATAGAGCAGAGAAAAAGCCCCTGGATCACCCGTTTTTCCGGTAAAAGAGTCGCCAGTGATACCGATTCCCGCTGGGCGGTAGCGAAAGACGGCGGCATGTTTGATCAATTCACCGGCGCCACAATAACGCCACGTGCGGTAGTCAATGCAGTAAAACAAACCGTGTTATATTTTAATAAAAACCAGCAGGCGCTATTTAGCCAAGACGGCTCATGCCGAGGTGATGAATGAAACTAAGCAGCGAATATAGAGAGCTCGCCTGGCAAGGGTTGTGGAAGAACAACCCGGGGCTGGTACAGTTACTGGGCCTTTGCCCTTTGCTGGCGGTCACTTCAACGGTTACCAATGCGCTGGGCCTGGGCGTGGCGACCCTGCTGGTGTTGGTTTGTTCAAATGCCACAGTATCCGCTATCAGGCAATGGGTGCCCAAGGAAATTCGTATTCCCATATTTGTCCTGATCATTGCCGCCTTTGTTACCTGCGTGCAGCTGATCATGAATGCCTTTACCTATGGCCTTTACCAGTCGTTAGGCATCTTTTTGCCTTTGATAGTCACCAATTGCGCCATTATCGGCCGCGCGGAAGCCTACGCCTCGAAAAATCCCATTAAGCAGGCAAGTTTTGACGGCCTGATGATGGGACTCGGCTTTATGGCCGTGTTAGTGATCTTGGGCAGTGTTCGGGAAGTGCTGGGTCAGGGCACCTTATTTGATGGTGCAGATCTCTTACTCGGCCAGTGGGCCAGTGTCTTGCGTATTGAAGTTTACCAACTAGACAGTCAGTTTTTACTTGCAATATTACCTCCGGGTGCCTTTATTGCCATGGGCTTCTTAATTGCCATCAAGAATTTTATCGATCAAAAAATGGCGGCTAGAAAACCAAAACAGGCCGAGCAGGTCATAGAAAGAGTCAGGGTAAATTTCGACGCCCAATAATTAGAAAAACAATAAATCATGAACAAAGCAAAACGACTTGAGATCTTAACCAGACTAAGAGATGACAACCCGCACCCGACCACCGAGCTGAATTTTTCCAGTCCCTTTGAGTTACTGATCGCCGTTTTGCTTTCTGCGCAGGCGACCGATGTTGGAGTTAACAAGGCGACAGATAAGCTCTTCCCTGTCGCCAATACCCCTCAGGCCATTCTTGACCTGGGTCTGGAAGGCTTAAAATCCTATATCAAAACCATAGGCCTGTTTAATACCAAGGCAGAAAACACCATGAAAACCTGCCAGATGCTGGTGGATCTGCATGGGGGGGAAGTTCCCGAAGACAGGGCCGCCCTTGAAGCCCTGCCCGGTGTTGGCAGAAAAACAGCAAACGTTGTCCTTAACACAGCCTTTGGCTGGCTAAAAGATAATGAAGGTAGATACTTTTTAGCAGTAGATACACACATCCAACGCCTAGCTAACCGTACTGGTTACGCTAAAGGAAAGACGGTTGAGCAAACTGAGCAAGCCATTATCAAGAACACTCCTAGAAAAACTGAATTCATGTACGACCTTCACCATTGGTTTATTTTACATGGCAGATACGTTTGTACTGCCCGTAAGCCAAAATGTGGCGCTTGTATTATTGAAGATTTATGTGAATTTAAAGACAAGACAGAATAGCCAAAGCGTTTGAATATGAGCGGCAACCTAATTTCTAATTGGCGTGCAAAATATAGTCGCATATCATCGACAGTCATCATTCCAGATGGTTGCCGCGACTTGATAGTAAAAACAGTTAGAAACGAGAAACCCAATTGGCTAGTCTCCCCCCTATTCGATCGTCCCGAACTTGTTCAAATAGAAGCGAATAGCGAATATGTTGGATTTCGTTTAAGTCCAGGCGCACAAATTAAAGAGCGAGAGCTACTACACTACATTGAAACTAAACAATTTCATGCGGAAGATGTAAAAAGTTTTATTGGCGATTTTGTTTCCTCAGAAAGCTCGATTGAAGAAGCGTTGGAATGCTTTGCCTGCGACACAGGCTCTGTAAAACAAAGCGCTGTCCAACTAGGGGTAAGTGTCAGAACGTTGCAGCGGTTGGTTTTGAATAAAACGAAAAGAACACCTGGTTATTGGTTGCAGTTAGCCAGGATTAGAAAAGCTGCTCGAAGCTTAACGCATAGCGCTTATTTGGCTGACGTAGCGGAAAACTATGGTTTTTCTGACCAATCCCACATGAATAGAGAATTTCAGCGCTGGCTTGGGCTGACGCCAGTACAGGTATTAAGTTCTCCAGCTATCATCAGGCAGCTAAATGACAAAGGCTACGCCTAAGACGCAACAGGCGTACATATTTCAATCAAGAATCCATTCTTGTCTGTTACATAAGCTATAGTCTGTCCCCAGGGCATTTCCGTTATATCCTGTACGAGTGAAGCACCTGCATTCAGCGCGTTAAAAAGTGCAGCCTTTACATCATCAGTTTCAAAAGCTATCTCAAACGTAGGTGATTTAGGGTTAGGTTCAGCGGGATTTTTTCCTAACTCTTTCATAAGCTTTAGGGAGGAAAAGGAAAGTATCGTGCTACCTGTATCTAATTCCCCATACTCTCCACTTTCATGTAGCATTTTCTTTTTAAGTCCAAATGCTTTTTCATAGAAACTGAAAGTTTCACTAACATCATCAACATAAAGTATCGTATATTTAAATTTCAAGGCTTTGTCCCCTCATTAATTAAAGTCTGAAGAAGATTATAGATAGATAATCTATCTGTCTTGAACAATTGCGACAATCCCTGAATTAAATGACGTACCATGATAGTACGAGAATTGGCTGGCCCACCATAGCCGTAGACACCCATATTTTCCGGGTCTCAAACCGCACCAAATTTGCCATGGGTAAGAGTGTCGATCAGGTCGAACAAAAACTGCTTAAGGTAGTACCTAAAGAATTTAAGGTCGACGCTCACCACTGGCTTACTCTCTCGGCCTTTATACCTGTGTGGTTAGAAAATCCCGTTGTGGTGTTTGCATTATCGAAGATCTTTGCGAATATAAAGAGAAAACATATCTATAAGCGCTAACCAAGAAGGACAAACAAGCTTATGAAATTTTTACATGCCATGGTGCGAATTCTTGATGTAGAAAAATCCCTTGATTTCTATATTAATCAACTTGGCCTAATCGAAACTCGGCGCGTGGACGTGCCAGAAGGAAAGTTCACCTTAATTTTTCTGGCCACTGAGCCCGGCGCCCCGGAGATAGAACTCACCCATAACTGGGGAGAGAGTAAAGCCTACGACAGCGGCCGTAATTTTGGTCACCTGGCGTTTGAAGTGGATGATATTTACCAGCTTTGTCAGCATTTGATGGACAAGGGCGTCATAATAAATAGACCACCAAGGTGTGGCCGCATGGCCTTTGTTAAATCTCCCGATAATATCTCGATTGAGCTATTGCAAAGAGGTACTGCCTTGCCACCTGCCGAGCCCTGGCTGTCAATGCCAAATACCGGCACTTGGTGACACACTAAAACACAGATAAAGAGGCCGAAAGGATAAGCTATCAGCCTCTTCTCTTCTATTTCAATACCGACAGTAAATTGCTGTAATCATCTCGCCACACCAGGTCCTGCTTGGTATTGGGCCACTGGCTCTGTAAACGCCTGCCCCTGGCGTTGCGTTTAAATGATTTATTGTCGGTAATGATCACCCACTGAGTCAGATTCGGCTCTTGTTGATCCGGCTCAGTGACAAAATATAACGCCTCTTTGCCCTGATGCTTTGCCAGCCCCCTTACCAGAGGCGTCAGTTCCAGGTGGCTATTGGAAATATGAATAGCAAGCACGCCATCAGCTCGTAGGTGCTGCCAGTATAGCTCCATCGCCTCTACCGTCAGCAAATGGGCCGGTATCGAGTCTCCCGAAAAGGCATCCACTACTAAAACCTGAAAGCCTTGGCTTCCGACCTGCGTAAGCTCTTTGGTCAGGGCCACCCTGGCATCGCCCAGGATAACCTCAAGGTCGGCGGCACTCTTATCCAGATAGCTAAAGTGTTGTTTTGCCATGCGCTCAACGTCAGGATTCAGTTCATAAAACCTGTATTCATCTCCCCTTCGCCCGTAGGCAGCAAGTGTGCCTGCGCCCAGGCCTATCAGGCCGACCTTGATATTACGCTGTAGATACAGATGCTCCAATGCCAGCGCGACACCGGTATTTTTTCTATAATAGCTCTTGGCAATGCTTTCCTTGCCTGCTTCTCGTGACTGGGTACCATGGGATGTGGTGCCATCGATCAGGCGCCGTTCCAATTCGCCATTAAATTCGACATCCTTTACCGTTAATACCCCATAAAAATTCCGTGAACTGGCCAGATTATTATCGGTAAATTTCAGGTTTAAATAGCCAAACAGGCCCATGTTAGCAACGGCAAAACCTATACCGGCGATAATAAAATAAATCCGGCCAGACTTGATATTTTCATGCCGCCTCCTGTGTTTATCACTGACAACACTCGCAATAAACCCAAGGTAAACGGCAATAATGCCCAGGGGAAACTCCAAAAACTGGTCAAAGATATTTTGTGCAACAAAAGCGATAAAAGCACTACCTAGAAAGCCGCCAAGGGACATATATAAATAGAAGGCAGTCAGCCTGGATACCGGTGGCTTCAGCCTTGCCAGCTCACCATGGCAAAGCATACAGGCGGAAAATAGAATGACTGAGTAAATGCTAACTTGAGTCACAATATCAAATTGCGAGCCGATAAAAAACATCAGAATGCCGGCGAAGGAGGCAATCACAAACAAGGCAAACCAGTACCAGCGCACATACCAGCGCGGACTTTGAAAACAAATAATAAAGGTAAGCAAATAAAGGCATAGCGGTAAGATCCATAAAAATGGCACCGGTGGTACATTTTGAGTCATGGCGCTGGTGGTGGAGACCAGTAAAACCACGCCAAATGCGGAGAGTAGCAGCCACAGCATGGCATCTTGCTTAACCAAGGTATTATCTTCTTCCTTGGCCACATGAATAAGCACCTTATTCTGTTTTATCACTAGCCAGCACAGCACAAGTATGGTGAGTACAAAGACGCCATAGCCCAAAGACCAGAGAGCTGTCTGGTTATTCAAGGTCAGCTGAGGTTCGAAAATAAAGGGATAGGAAACCAAGGCCAGTAGCGAACCGGCATTGGAGAGGGCATATAGCTTATAGGGGATTTTGCCTTCATCGGCATAACTTAGCCATCTCTGTACCAAAGGTCCTGTGGTCGATAACAGAAAATAAGGCAAACCTATGCTGGTTACCAGTAATAATAGAATATGGCTTAACGGTGAGCTTCCCGAAATGACAGAGTCACCGTCTATCTGTCCCATTGGCAGGCAGATCAGGCTAGTTATTACTATAACCGCATGCACCAGACCCTGCTGCCTGCTTGTTTTCAATTGAGTTAACAAATGAGCATAGAAGTAGCCCAGCAAGAGGAAAGCCTGAAAAAACAGCAAGCAGGCCGTCCAAACGGCGGCACCACCACCAAACAGGGGCAAGATCAACTTGGCGATCAGTGGCTGAACCTGAAATAACAAGAAGGCACTGACAAAGGTGATAAATAGATACAGCATTAAGCCTCTTCCGCTGAGTAAGGAGCAGTTAGTTTCAACAATGGCAGGATAGTAACTGAACTACCTGGATTTGAAAACCGCGAAGTTCAACTGTCTTTAAAGATCAAAAAACCGGCTCAAGGAAGAACCGGTTTTATTCTGGCGAAAAGTTTTTAAAAGTTAGCGAAAACGTTTCATTACGTCCTGTAGGGCCGCCAGGCATAGGGCGACATTTTCATTGCGCGCGGCATGGCCCATCAGGCCTATGCGCCAGGCATCTCCCGCAAATTGCCCCAGGCCGGCACCAATTTCCAGGTTATATTCATTGAGTAAAAACTGTCTTACCTCGGCATCATTGATCCCTTTTGGAATGTACACGGCATTTAATTGTGGCAGCCGCTCTTCCTTGGGTACGATAAAATCCAAGCCCAGATCGGTTAGGCCTGCCGCCAGTTTTTCATGCTGTGCTTGATGCCTGGCCCAGCTGTTTTCCAGGCCTTCCTGTTTAAGCATCAACAGAGACTCATGCAAGGCGTAAAGGGAATTAACCGGCGCCGTGTGATGATAGGCACGTTTGCCCTGGCCCGACCAATACTCCATTACCAGCGACTGATCCAGAAACCAGCTAGGCACAGGCATTTTACGCGCCTTAATCACATCGAGTGCCTTTTGGCTGAAACTGACCGGAGAGATACCAGGTACGCAGGACAGGCACTTCTGGCTGCCAGAATAGATGGCATCTATGCCCCAGTCATCAACCTTAAGTTCCACACCAGCAAGTGAAGTAACGGCATCCACTATGGTTAAGCAATCATGCGCCCTGGCAACCTGGCAAAGCTGCTGTGCGTCCGATAAGGCGCCGGTCGAGGTTTCGGCATGAACAAAGGCAACAAATTTGGCCTCAGGGTGTCGTTTTAACTTGTCATCCAGCTCTTGCGGATCGACGGCACGGCCCCATTCGGTATCGACAATCACCAGTTTGGCCCCAATACGCTTGACGTTTTCTATCATGCGGGCGCCAAACACGCCGTTACGACATACCACCACGGTATCCTCGGGTGTCACCAGGTTAACAAAACAGGCCTCCATCCCGGCCGAACCCGGTGCCGATAAGGCAATGGTGAATTCGTTTTCAGTTTGAAAGGCATATTGCAGTAAGGATTTCACTTCATCCATCATGCCGATAAAGCTGGGGTCCAGATGGCCAACGGTGGGACGGGCCAATGCGGACAATACGCGAGGACTGACATCGGAAGGACCCGGGCCCATCAATGTGCGTTGTGGCGGAATAAATGATTGAATCGACATAGGGCGCACCTTTTAAAATAATACCAATTCGCATAATTATTTGTTCGCTTAGCGAGAATAATTATGCGAATTGGTATAAATACTCAGATTGAGCTAACCATAACACTTATTGTAATAGCGAGCTAAATTCATCGCTTTTATCTCAACCATTCATCAAGGTAATAAGTCAAACAAGGCGTTGAATTCTATTAATTGCATTCGCCATAACTAAGGCTTCAGGTTAGTATTGAATGCTTTAATCAGCTTATCAGTAAATAAAGCGTTACATTTATCAGATTGCAATCGGCATTAATTTCAAGAATATTTAACTTAGCTAATTCTCAGCCAATAGAATAACTAAAATGAAAAAATACCCCTCTACCCTTAAGTCTAAGACCAAGCTATACAAGGCCCTGTCCCTTGGGATGGCGCTAGTTTTATCGGCAACGTCGGCTCACGCCGCCAATATTTCCAAAGAGCAAATAATTGCCGATATCAGCTATCTGGCCAGCGATCAGTTAAAGGGACGCGCCAGCTTTTCACCAGAAATCGACCAGGCCGCCGATTACATCAGCAAGCGATTTAAAGAGATTGGCCTAACCCCCCTTAAAGGTCAGTCAAGCTTTAAACAGCATTTCACCATCACCAATATCGCCCCAGTATCGCTATCCGTCACACTTAACGATAAAAACATCGACCCGGAAAATCTGGCCATGGCCTCCACCATGGAAAAAATTTCCTGGCACAAGGGCGCGCCAGTTGACACTCATGTCATAGGTGCTCAAGACGATATGCGCGGCAAGATACGGGCGCTCAATCAGCAAGGCGGCCAGCATTTGGTACTGCTTAACAGCGCCCATCAAGACATGTTCAAGCGCTATCAGCATTATTTTCAGCAGGGCCTGAACAAGCTTAACCTGGAGCATCAGGGAGCCATTGTTATGGTATTAACGGATATGGACACCATTGATAGCTTTAAGGTGGAAGCGATAAGCCAAATAGAGCAAAGAGGCCTCACCAATGTTGTCGGTACTTTACCGGGCAAAGATAAAACGGATGAAATGGTACTCTTTTCTTCCCACTATGATCATTTAGGCACAAGCAAATATGGCGAGGACACCATATATAACGGCGCTGACGACGATGCTTCCGGGACGGCGGCGGTGATAAACCTTGCCCAGTATTATGCAAGCAAGGGCCAAAATAGTAGAACCCTGGTATTCAGTGCCTTTACCGCAGAAGAAATTGGCGGATTTGGCTCGCGTTATTTTTCCAAGCAGCTGGATCCGGAACAGGTAGTTGCCATGATCAATATCGAAATGATCGGCAAGCCGTCAAAATTTGGCCAGGGCACACTATGGATGACGGGGAAAGAGCGTTCGGACCTGGGCGATATACTCAACAAAAACCTAAAGGTTCACGGTAAGCAGATTTATACCGATCCCTACCCTGAACAAGGCCTGTTTTATCGCTCGGATAATGCCACGCTTGCCCGCCTGGGTGTCCCGGCACATAGCTTTAGCAGCACCCAGCTGGATAAGGATCAGCATTACCATCAGGTCTCTGACGATTTGGACAGCCTGAATTTAGACTCCATGCACCAGGTCATAGAAACCCTGTCCATCGGCACTTCCAGCCTGGTGGACGGCTCCATGACGCCAAGTCGAATCGATATTAATAAAGTCGAGGGCCATGGCAAAATTTACTAATCAATAGTACTTTGCCCACTGACAGAGATTTCCATGTACTGCACTTTAGCCATTTTGTGGCAAAGGGCAGCACATGGCATATTCCAGCTTGTTTTCACTCTCCACCACAAAACCGTGACGCTCATACAAGTGCTTAGCCGGATTTTTGTGCAGCACATTTAAGGTTACGGGCAGCCTCAGTTTAAACGCCCGCCTTTTTACCAGTTCCAAGACCCGAGCGCCTATGCCTTTGCCCTGAAATTCTGGCATAAGTTGAAACTGGCGTATATGCAGGCTTTGTGGCAAGACACCCAGCTTTAATAAGCCTATGTCCTGTCCATTACACATTATGATGCTTGAGTCCTTAAAGTGCTCCTGAATGCGCGCCATATGGTATTCGTCCGTCAGCTTCAGTCCGGCGTCCCTTAAATGCTGGCCCATGGACAGCTTGCGCAAGTTAAGTAAAAACTCTATATCGCCATTATCGGCCGAACGAAAAGATATGGTGGCTTTCATCAATATCCATACAACTCATTGAGATAGGCCTAATTTATCCTGTTAAGGGGTAAAAGCCAATCCAGAGGCTGCTAATTGAATAGAAAGTCGGCAGGCCCTAGAGGCTGTTTATCTTTCGCGATTAATTTTTGTTCAAAATAAACAGCCTCTAAATGATTCAGTCGTAAAATTAAGGCGTTATTCTTGCCCGTCTTCTTACCAGCACCCTTTCTCCCCAGTGGTAGCATGCCAGGCCTGTCATAACAAAGACTGCGCCAAACACTAGGTTGAAACTGATGACCTCATTATTTAATACCGCTCCCAGTGTCAAGGCCAGCACAGGGGTTATCATGGTGATCAGGGCCACAGTACTGGCACTCAATTTTTGCAGCACATAAAAGTAGGCAACAAAACCGATAAAGGAGCCGAATACCCCGAGATAGACGATGGCCCAAATCGAGCGACTTCCCCATTCACTAATAGGCAAGGTACCGTCCATCAATAACCAGGCAATAATAAACAAAGGAATAGATACCACCAGCGCCCCTACCGTCGTGGCCATGGGATGAATAACAATTTCGACACTCTTCACCAGGACGCCACTTAAACTAAAGAAAAACACCGCCAGCAGGATAAACACCAGTCCCATCTCACTGTTTTCATTCAAGGATATGGAGTCTGAACAGACAATGGCCAAACCGACCAGAGAAATGATCATGGCCAGTTGACGAATCCAGCTAAACCCTGGCTCTTTTAACAGCTTTTGCGCCAGTAACGCAGAAAGAATGGGCGCCAGGCCAAAAATCAGCGACATCATGCCGGAGGATAGATAGCCGGCGGCCAGGTAGGAAAACATCATGCCGCCGAAGATCCCGAGCGCCGAGTATCCGTACACGGTTAACGCCTGCTTATGTCGGGGCAGCTCAATATTGCGTAGCCAAATAATCATGATGCCGAGCACCACAGCGATCAGCATGCGTAATAATACCGCCATACTCGGATTTACTGATTCACTGCTCCAAACAATGCCCAAAGGCGTTGTTGACCAGACTAATACCACAGCAAAATAAGCGGCTGAAACCGACATGAGTTTTTCCTCCAATGATTGTTAGCCCACAAAAAGCAGGCATCTAAACTCTGTTCCAAAGCAGGGAGCTGTACGGCAAAGAAGGAGTAATCAGACAAAGCCGCAGAGCTGATTGCTGCGACTTGGAAAACGAATAAACTTTATCGACTTATTTTCCACACCGCAACAGGTCCCGGCCACTGAATTTTGGCGACGAGCGACCAATTCAGACAGGTGCAATTGAGCGGTGTATTCAATAAGCGATTAAGCATTTAAATCTTATACTAATAAAATAAACAAAAGAGGAATAATCTTGACGCTCAAACCTATATTAGTCAATAAAATATTTTATAAATTCTAATTAAAGGGGCTTTGAGTTCACGCCTTAACTGAATTACGAACCTTTTCCCATGAAACGGCTACTCTTCCTTACTCAGTTCAGAAGAGCTCGCAATCACATCTTCGGCCCAGCTCATTGCCGCCACAACATTGGGAAAGCCGATAGTACTGGTGAGCAGAATAAGGCTATGATAAATCTCATCCACACTGGCACCAGTGTCCAAAGCCCGCTTGGTATGGCTATGTACCGCACCCTCAGAACGCATTGTTGCAGCTGCCGCCAACTGTATCAGGTGGGAAATTTTTTCATCAACAGGCCCTTCCTGGCGAATGGCTTTACCCAAACCTTCCAGGGCGTTAATGTAATCGGGATAGCGTCTTTTTATTTTCAGGTACTGTTTAGCGGGAATTGTCGTCATGGCTTGCTCCTTGAATATTTAAAGCCTACAGAAAGAACCAGACAATGACATACGGGTCAATAACAATAACTGGCCTGATTTGTCTCATCGTCTGCCCAAATTGTAGTTCAATAATTTGTAATCAGTAGCCTAGACAATTGATTGCATGGATCAGGTTCAGATTGAGATAAACTTTATGTCCAATAGACATAAGGGAGCAAGTTGTGAATAGCCAGGTTAAGGATATACTTAAATAGAGACAAGTTTAGGAGCAGCAAAATGGACGTAATGTTTTTAGTCACCAAAACCGATTTCTCTGTACCTAACCTGGAAAACGAATTCAGAAACCTTGGTATTAATTATCATATTGACTACATCGAAAATAACCCGGAACTGGTAAATGCCCACCAGATAAAGCATTCCCCCAATATCTTTGTTGATGGTGAACTGGTTTTCAGGGATCAGCCGACACCACAAGAACTTAAAAACTATTTTGGCTGTGGCTAATAAGGCAGGTATCAAAACGCTTTTAGCCAATAACGAAACTTCTCTATTCACAGGTTTGAATATATGATTCCTGGCGCTAAGGCTCAAAAACATAAACTTGGCTTTGAGGATAAAAGGCTACCCAGGCAAACCAGAAGGCTTGGAAACTGGGAACTTCCTTACCTTGATTATCAAAAACTCGCGCCGAGTTCGCATTCAGATCAAATTTTACTATCAGCTCCTTACCTGCAACCTTATCTCTGATACGGTTGCTTTGCCGTGAAAGCTGGTAACGCGCCAATTCGCTAAAAGGGTATGACTTATGTTGTTCGTTCACTTCAATGGCTACAACTCTTTCCTTTTTGGGGTAGCGGCTATCATAATGAGCAACCGGAAAATAAAGTTCGTCAGACTCGCTATATCCTAGGTACGGGGTTTGCTGATAGTTGCGCCAGTAGCCGGTGTTTAACGACAAAACAAAAGTGTCGGGAAAACGCGTTAACCAGTCTTGCCAACTGGTGTGGCTGGCAGAAATGCGCTTTAAAGTTCTTCCCTTCATTGGACCTGTCACCGCCTTAGCCATAACCTGTGACCATAATGACTCGGTTAAGCGATCATACAGTAGTAAATCACTGTTATACAGCAAGCCAGATACGCCAAATTCTAGAACCCTGCCACCAACCCTGGCATCATAAACCATGCCAGTGCCGCAAAGGGGGCAAAAAGTCACGGTAATGGCTTGTCCGCCCAGCTGGTCGTTAACAATTTCATGGTAATTGAGTATGGCAATTGGGTAAGCCTTGGCCTCACCGTAGAGACTGACTCCCATCACCCGGGATTCAGGCCGAAGAAAATGGGCCTGTGCGGCTTTAATAAAACCCGGCTTTGTTAAAGCAGGAATACCGTCTCTATGTGGTCCACCATGTAAGATTTGCTGTTTAGGGATCAGTGAACCTGACAGATCAAAGCCGTTATTGCTGGACCTGGCCTTTGAAATAAAAACAAAAAGCAATACGGCCACCAGGACTAGTAACAATATTGAAAGTGCCTGCCTTTTGCTCATTATGCGATGATTTTGCCCCTTCATCACTGTGCCTCCTTTAATGGAGACCCGAAATAAGCCAATAATGTTCCCTGAATAACTGGTGCTCTTATGGTAAAACTGATTAAATTCGGCATGGCGCTTAAGCAAGAACTGCTTTTATGATCTAAATTAAACTCCATATATTTGTTACTTTTATTTCATTGAGCTCACAACAATTATTAGTTAACATTCATATTGTTAACTCACTTATTCAGGGTGTTTACATGGAACTCAAAGTACTACCTGTTGTGCAAGTCACCTTTGCTGCCCTGGCAATGATATTGCTGGATTACCTGTTTCCAATCTTCAGCTATGGCCATATTGATACCACTTCCACCGCCATTCTCCTGGTGATTTGCGCTAGTACTATTGGCATTTTGGCCATTGTTAATTTTCGCAGCCAGGACACTACCGTTAATCCGATGAAACCGGATGAAGCCAGCACTGTGGTCAGTCACGGTATTTATACTTTTTCCCGCAATCCCATGTATTTAGCACTTGCCCTTTTCCTACTGGCAATCTCGGTTTACCTGGCAAACTATATTAGTTTGCTGTTGATCCCCGCCTTTATCTGGTACATAACCGAATATCAAATAAAACCGGAAGAACAAGCCCTGGAAAAGTTATTTGGCGATGACTACCTTGCCTATAAGGCCAGGGTCAGACGATGGTTTTAACAACTTGAAAGCTTTATTAGGGGGCCGCCCATGCTGGCTGTGATCATACTCAACTGTGCCATAGTAGCGGTAACTGTATTGCTCCATTATGAGTTCTTATACCAGCTCACCCGCTTTATTCCCAAGCTGCATATCAAGCACAGATACAGAATCGTTGTTGGCGTCTTTATATCCCTCACCGCCCATGTGATAGAGGTTTGGATTTTCGCCCTGGCCTATTACTGGATGAATAAAGCCGACGGCTGGGGCGAACTGACGGGGGCCTTTAATGGCAGCTTGCTCGACTGTGCCTATTATTCATTTGTCAGTTACACCACTTTGGGCCTTGGTGACATTGAGCCTTCAGGCAGTATTCGTTACCTGACCGGCATAGAGTCGTTAACCGGCCTGGTACTTATCACCTGGACAGCATCCTTTTTATACCTGGAAATGCAAAGACACTGGGATGCCAGATAAAAATTATCATAGTAATAATCTCATATGGAGTGACCGCACATGAGCAAACACTCAATAAAAACGGTAATTCAGTCGAGCCGGCCGGCCTTTTTAATCCTGACCCCCGCCTGCATATTTCTGGCATTCGCCCTGAGTTATTCAACAAATAATGCCATCAGCTATTGGAATTTAACGTTCTGCTTACTTGCCGCCCTGCTGGCCCATATTAGTGTTAACACCTTTAATGAATATCAGGACTATAAAAGCGGGCTGGATGCCGTCACTGAGAGAACTCCCTTTAGCGGCGGCAGCGGCGCCTTGCTGGCTCAGCCCAATGCCTTGAACTCCGTTTTAATAACGGCCATTACCACTTTAACCCTGACGCTAGTTATAGGCACATACCTGAGCTACCAATATGGTATTGCGCTGATCCCCATAGGTTTGCTTGGCATTATCATAGTATTAACCTATACCCCATGGATAAACAGACGCCCCTGGATTTGCCTGATAGCGCCCGGGCTTGCTTTTGGCCCGATAATGATTATTGGCACCAGCCTGGTATTAACAGAACAGCTTAGTGTCGAGACCGCTTATCTGTCACTGGTGCCATTTTTCCTGGTCAATAACTTATTGCTGTTAAACCAGCTGCCCGATATCAAGGCTGATATGACCGTGGGTCGTAATCACTTTTTTATTCGCTATGGTAAAGAACAGGGGTTTCTTATCTATGGCATATTTGTCTGTACCGCGGCTTTCGTTATTATTAGCGCCGTCTTGGCAAGGCTCATCCCTGTCTCCGCCTATACAGCAATAGTTCCGCTACTGGCCGGCATAGTCGCGCTTTTCGGCGCTCAGAAAAACACCCTATCACAGGCCAAACTAAAGCCCTATTTGGCACTCAATGTGGTGGCGGCCGTTGTCACTCCCATTGCGTTGGGACTCAGCATTATTTTAGGCAAATAAAAAGGCGACTATTGCCGCCTTTATGTTTGCCTAGACTAGACCCTAACTAACTGTGCTGTACATCTTTTTCATGACTCACCAGTTTAGCGTCTTCCCCGGCAAACTTATCGACCCATAGTGCAATGGCGCCATCACCGGTAACATTACAGGCGGTGCCAAAACTATCCTGAGCCAGGTACAGGGCGATCATTAACGCCAGGGCAGCATCGCCAAAGCCCAGCATGCTGGCCAATAGGCCAAGCGCCGCCATAACGGCACCACCTGGTGCGCCAGGTGCGGCAATCATGGTCACTCCCAGCATAAAGATAAAGCCCAACATGCCAGTCAACCCGGGGAGTGTTAACTCTGGCGTTAACAGCATTACCGCCGTTGCGCAGGTCACTATGGTAATGGTAGAGCCGCTTAAGTGTATAGAAGCACACAAAGGAACCGTGAAGTTGGCCACGCCATCCTTAACCTTATTTGACTTGGTTGCCCTTAGTGATACCGGAATGGTTGCCGCACTGGACATGGTGCCAAGGGCGGTAAAATAAGCGGGTAGCATGTTTTTAAGCAAGGTAGCGGGTTTCCTGCCCATGGCGGCAGCGGTTGTGACATAAAGAATCGTGATCCAGGCCCAGTGCATGGCAAGTGCCAGTAACAATACAACCCCAAAGGTTTTCAGTGTAGAGAAAACGGTGCCATCCACCGTCATTTCGGCAAAAACACCGGCGATATAAAACGGCAAGGCGGGAATAATCACCTTGCTCAGCAAGACTTCGACAATATCTCTGGCTTCGTTGATAACCACGCGCAGATTATTGGCATTGATGGCACTGATACCTATGCCGAAAATAAAGGCCAGTGCCAGCGCGGTCATAACATCGAATAAAGGCGGGATGCTGATATCCAAAAAGCCTTTTAATTTTTCACCCTCGTCAGCCGCTTCAACCGCATTGCCTGCCGTTAGGCCTGGTAAGACATTGCTGGCAACGATAAAGGCCAGGATACCGGCCACTATGGTCGAGCCATAGGCCAGGCCCACAGTTTTACCCAGTAATGACCCTGAGCCTTGCGGCAGGGAAGCGATCCCACTGGCAATATAAAACAGGATAATCAGTGGAATGGTAAACTTAATTAGCTGCCCCACTATGGTTTGTACAGTAAAAATCAACCGGACAACAAAGTCTGGACCATATAGACCAATCAAGATACCGGCAACAATACCGGCAATCAATTTAAGAACCAAATTCATGGATGCTCCAAATTTAATAATAATTATAATGGATCAGTGTTAGCGCCTAGCTAACAATAACAAACTGCTATTCTAACCTGAGTTTCCTTAATCAAGCCATAAAACATTCAATTGGGGTTGGCCCGGTTGCGGGAGGTATTCTTTACAGACAAAATATCCCATAGCCGCAACTAGCGTATCACCATAATAGATAAAGGGGATTCTTTTTCGCTGCCAGGAGGGAATGCCCATTTCCTGCAGCACTTTCTTCAATGGTCGCCTCTGTTGCCTAAAATGCGGCAAACACTTGGGGTTTGCATGACCAAAGCGAATTTCAATGCCCTGCCCTTTTTCAGGCGGGCGTATAAAGATGTTTTTGCTACCTGGGTCAAAGCTTATCTGCTGCTCTTGTTGTTGATGGTTAAAGACCAAGCTTCCCAAACTATCAGGCAGATTAACCTTATGCTCTATTAATGAACTGTGAAAAACAAACTCAGTCTGCCAATCAGCAAGCTCTTGATAGTCTGGCGTAAAATAAAGCCTATTCTGATAGCGCCTAAGCCAATTATTGCCCACCTTCACCGCCGGCGTTTTATCTTGGGCGGCAGACATTTGTTGGTAGACCTGGTTCAACTGCTCTGTGCTAGGCATCAGGCTGCCCAGTTGCTGCAAAAAATATCTCAAGGCATTGTTAAAGCGTGCTCGTGACAGTTTGCTCAGTTCATCAAGCGCCAGCGCATCAGCTGAGTGGGCACATGCTCGCAGGTCCAGCTCAGCCAAATCATCTAGCAGGCCCTGTCCTTCCTGGCAATGTTCGGCACTGCGTTTTACCGTATCGGTAAAGCCTGGCCAACGCTGGTTTAACAAGGGCAGTATTTCGTTGCGCAAAAAGTTGCGATCAAAGGCGCTATCCTGGTTAGACTCATCTTCCACCCAGCTCAGCTGGCGTTGCTCGGCACAGGCCAGAATATCCTGCCGACTGACTTCCAGTAACGGCCTGACGAGCAAATGTTCTCCTAACTTGACCTCGGACGACATGGCTGACAGGCCTTTGATCCCGGCGCCACGTTTTAATGCCAGCAAAAAGGTTTCTACCTGATCGTCCCTGTGGTGGCCGGTAACGATTAGGGCATTATCAGGGGCTTCGGCTAAAATTGCCTGATACCTGGCTTCTCGGGCCAAGGCTTCCAGGCTCTGTTGCGGTTGAGGTTTTACTTCAACCTTACTGACAGTCAGTGGCAAGCCAAGCCTCTGGCATTCCAGCTCGGCAAAGTCCTGCCATGCCTGCGCATACCTGCTCAGGCCATGATTAACATGAAGAACAGAGATAGGGTTATCTAACTGACCTGCCTGCTGTAGTGCAGACAAGGTGTGTAAAAGCACTTGTGAGTCGACCCCGCCACTATAGGCAATAATTATGGGCCTATTGGGGTAAGGTAGGAAAAACTGGTTAAGGCGCTGTGAAATAGTAGGCATTTGAAAAAGCGGCTTGAACACTGTTCAAGCCGCTTAAATAGGGTTAACAATAACCGAAAGACATTAACCTGTCGTAGCGCCTTTCAATCAAGTCTTCACTTGATAACTCATTGAGTGCGCCAAGGTCAGTTTTTATCGCCTGCTTAAGCATGGCGGCCATTTGATCCATATCCCTGTGGGCGCCACCTAAAGGCTCTTCAACAATGTTGTCGATCAACTCCAGCTCCTTAATGCGCTGTGCCGTGATCCCCATGGCTTCGGCAGCCGTAGAAGCTTTTTCTGCGGTTTTCCAAAGAATTGAGGCACAACCTTCGGGTGAAATTACAGAATAGGTAGAATATTGCAGCATATTAACACGATCGCCGACGCCAATTGCCAGGGCACCACCCGAGCCCCCTTCACCAATCACGGTACATACAATAGGTACGGTTAATCGTGCCATCACTTTTAGGTTGCGGGCGATGGCCTCACTTTGGCCTCGCTCTTCGGCACCAACGCCAGGATAGGCCCCCGGGGTGTCGATAAAGGTGATAATAGGCATCTTGAAGCGCTCAGCCATTTCCATTAAACGTAGCGCCTTGCGGTAGCCTTCTGGGCGCGGCATACCAAAATTACGTTTCACTTTTTCGCTGGTTGAACGGCCTTTTTGATGGCCAATAACCATAACAGGTTTACCGTCCAGGCGCGCCGTACCACCGATTATCGCCGCATCATCGGCATAGGCCCTATCGCCGGCAAGCTCATCAAAATCGGTAAAGATGCGAGATAAGTAGTCCTGAGTGTACGGGCGCTGTGGATGACGGGCAACGCGCGCCGTTTGCCAAGGGTCCAGATCGGCAAATATCTTTTCGGTCAGCTCCTTGTTTTTGTCTTTAAGCTGAGAAATTTGCTCTTCCAAATCAAGATCCAACTCCTGCCCCGTGTTAACCAACTGCAACTCGGCAATTTTTGCATCAAGCTCAGCAATAGGTTGTTCAAAATCTAAAAATTGTAATGACATACGCTTATTATTACCTAAAAATTTCTTATACCGGCATCTACCGGCAGCTCTTATTTAAATTGTAAGGCGACATTATTTTCACCCAGCAAAGTTTTCATGTTATTCAATAACATATCTGCCGGTGTTACTCGCCATTGTACTCCCAACTCAAGTATTGCCTGTGCTTCTTCACGTTGATAAAACACTTTTATCGGGCAAGTACCGTCTTTATGAGGCAGGAGCACCTGGTTAAACTGTTCAAAAAAATCGTTTGCTATTGCTGACTTATCAATATGGAGATCCAGAGAAGTCACATAATTCTCTCGCGCATCAGCAATTTGCATTATATCCCGGGCGGTCATTGTAATACCACCTGAATAATCATCAAAGCTGACCTGTCCGCTACACACCAGTATAGCGTCTGCTACCAGAAGCTCCTGAAACTTATCGTAATCATCAGGAAACAGGCGGACATCCATGCGAGCACTCTTATCATCCAGGGTCACCAGCGCCCAACGGCGGCCGCGCTTGTTGACCATGACCCTGACCCCTATCACCAGGCCCACGGCGACGGCTGACTTATCCTTACCCGTGGGTTGCATGCTCACTAAACGGCCCGAAGCGTAATGCTTGATTTCACTCAAATATCGGTTGATCGGGTGCCCGGTTAAATACAATCCCAGGGTTTCCTTTTCACCATCTAGCCAGACTTCTTCCGGCCATTTGGGCACTTCCTTAAAGGCCTGGCGGGTATCTTCCGGTTCTTCGTTGATCAGGCCGAACAAATCGTCCTGGCCAATGGCCTGTGCCTTGGCGTGCTGTTCGGCGGCCTTAATGGCATCGGGCAGGCTTTCAAACAAGGCGGCACGGTGAGGCCCCAAATTATCCATGGCACCGGATTTAACCAGGCGCTCAAGCACGCGTTTATTGGTTTTCTTCAAATCAACCCGGGCACAAAAATCAAACAGGTCAACAAAGGGGCCGCCACTTTCCCGGGCGGCAATAATGGCTTCAATCGGCCCTTCACCTACCCCTTTGACTGCGCCTATGCCGTAAACTATCTCATTGTCATCGTTAACGGTAAACTTATACAGGCCTGAATTAACATCGGGTGGCAGCAAGGTCAGCCCCATGTTTTTACACTCATCCACCAGGGTGACGATTTTATCGGTATTATCCATATCCGCCGACATAACCGCCGCCATAAAGGGCTGGGGATAATGGGCCTTCATCCATAGGGTTTGATAGGATACCAGGGCATAGGCGGCAGAGTGTGACTTGTTAAAACCATAACCGGCAAACTTTTCCACCAGGTCGAAGATTCTCATGGCAAGCTCGCCATCAACCCCTTGACCTATCGCTCCCTCTTCAAAAACGGCACGCTGCTTGGCCATTTCTTCAGGCTTTTTCTTACCCATGGCCCGGCGGAGCATATCGGCGCCCCCCAGAGTATAGCCGGCCAGTACCTGGGCAATCTGCATCACCTGCTCCTGATACAGGATAATGCCATAGGTGGGTTCCAGGATGGGCTTTAACGACTCATGCTGCCACTGGGCGTCGGGATAGGATACCTCTTCACGACCGTGTTTACGTTCGATAAAGTTATCCACCATCCCTGAGTCCAGTGGTCCCGGACGGAACAAGGCCACCAGAGCGATAATATCTTCAAAGCAGTCGGGTTTCAGCTTTTCAATTAGCGCCTTCATGCCTGAGGATTCCAGCTGGAATACCGCCGTGGTTTGTGCCGCTAACAAGACCTTGAATGATGCTTTGTCATCCAAAGGGATAGCGGCAATGTCTATTGGCTCACCCCCCGTTTTTGCCAGCTTTTCATTGGCCATTTCTATGGCCCACTGCAATATGGTCAGTGTCCTGAGCCCCAGGAAGTCGAACTTGACCAGGCCGGCATCTTCGACATCGTTTTTATCAAACTGGGTAACCGGGTTGTTGCCTTCGTCATCACAATACAGGGGAGCAAAGTCGGTAATAGTCGTGGGAGAGATCACCACCCCACCGGCATGCTTACCGGCATTTCGTGTTGTGCCTTCCAAAATTCGGCACATATCGATCAGGTCCTTGACCTCAGTATCCTGGGCATAGACTTCCGGCAGCTTGGGCTCGGCTTCAAAGGCCTTGGCCAGCGTCATGCCCGGATCGCCCGGCACTAATTTTGATATCCGATCAACAAAACCGTAGGGATGCCCCAAAACCCGGCCCACATCGCGAATAACCGCCTTTGCCGCCATGGTACCAAAGGTAATGATCTGTGATACGGCATCCCGGCCATAGAGCTCTGCCGTATGCTCGATCACTTCATCTCGTCGATCCATGCAGAAATCAACATCGAAATCCGGCATTGAGATACGTTCTGGGTTAAGGAAACGTTCGAAAAGCAGATCAAATTCCAGCGGATCCAGATCCGTGATCTTTAACGCATAGGCCACCAGGGAACCTGCCCCCGAGCCCCGCCCTGGACCTACCGGGATATTATTGTCCTTACTCCACTGGATAAACTCCATCACAATCAGGAAGTACCCGGGAAATCCCATGTTATTAATAACTTCCAGCTCAATAGCCAACCGCTCGTCATACTCCTTGCGGATTTCGGCAAAATCGGGCGAGTCTTTATCAAACAGGAATTCAAGCCGCTCCTGCAGACCCTCTTGTGAGACCTTGACCAGAAAATCCTTGATGTCCATGCCTTCGGTGGGGAAATCGGGCAGGAAGTACTCCCCCAAACGTACGGTAACATTGCAACGTTTGGCAATTTCAACACTGTTTGCCAGTGCTTCTGGAATATCGGCAAAAAGCTCCTGCATTTCCTGCTCGGAGCGCAGGTATTGCTGCGGACTGTAACGTTTCGGGCGGCGCTTATCATCCAGGGTAAAGCCGTCATGAATGGCCACCCTAATTTCGTGCGCTTCAAAGTCTTCCTCATTGAGAAAAACCACTTCATTGGTGGCAACGACAGGAAGCTGTGCCTGCTCGGCCAGCGCCACCGCCATATGCAGATAGCTTTCCTCATTTTCCCGCCCGGTGCGGATCAACTCCAGATAATAGCTGTCAGGAAAGTGAGCCTGATAAAAAGCCAGCATTTGTTCAACCAATGCCTGGTTGCCCTTTACCAGGGCCTTACCGACATCGCCTTCACGTCCTCCGGACAGCAGGATAAGGCCTCTGGCATGCTCAATCAGCCACTCTTTATCCAGTACGGCACGGCCTTGAACATGTCCCCTTAAGTAGGCCTTGGAAATTAGTTCGGTCAGGTTTTTATAGCCGGTATTGTCGGCCGCTAGAATGACAAGCCGTGACAGTTCATCTTCCAGCTCTTCACTTTTCACCCAGAAGTCGCTGCCTATTATCGGCTTGATGCCCGCGCCATGGGCGGCGTGGTAATACTTCACCAGGCCACAAAGGTTGGTTTGATCCGTTAAGGCAATGGCCGGCATATTCAGCTCGGCGGCCTTGGCAATAATGGGCTTAACCTTGCTCAGCCCGTCACACATGGAAAAGTCGCTGTGAACACGCAGATGAACAAATTGAGGGAGTTGAGGCTGAACTTCTGACATTAACTTCTCATTAATTAGCACTGGCTAGCACATTGGCGACGGGTTTAAAACTTTGACGATAGCAATCCAATACGCCATGCTCAATGATTTTTTCCAGATGAGCCTTGGTGGGATAACCTTTGTGCTTGGCAAAGCCATATTCTGGGTACAGCTTATCCAGGGCGATCATTTCTTCATCACGCGCCACCTTGGCCAAAATTGACGCCGCGCTGATCTCTGCCACCCTGGCATCGCCTTTCACTACCGCCTGGCAATCTATATTGCCCTCTTCTCCTATAAAGGTCGGGCAGCGATTGCCGTCCACCAGCACATGATCTGGCGTCACATTAAGTCCTTGCACGGCACGCTGCATCGCCAGCATGGTGGCATGTAAAATATTTAGGGTGTCAATTTCTTCCGGCGTTGCCCGGCCGATTGCCCAGGCCGTAGCCTTTAACTTGATCTCCTCGGATAGCAGCTTACGCTTTTTTTCCGATAGTTTTTTCGAGTCCATCAGGCCTTCGATAGGTTCATCCGGATCCAGTACCACGGCGGCGGTAACCACGTCCCCTACCAGTGGACCTCGTCCCACCTCATCTACACCTGCGATGCAGTAAGCCAGTGGATATTCAAACTCTTGCAGCTGTGCCTTTTTAGCCTTTGTCACTATGCTTTTGACTCCTGTGCCATTAGTTCCATCACGGCCTTGGCGGCTTTTGCACTGGCATCTTGTTTTAACGCCAGGTGTATGGCCTTAAATGCCTCGTTTAGCTGAGATTGGTCCTGATAAAGGCGTTCCTTGATAAGGGGCACAATGCGTTCTGCTGTCACCTCTGCCTGCAGCAATTCGGGCACCAGGGATTTATTGGACAACAGATTAGGCAAGGAGAACCATTTGAGCTTCACAAAGCCCTTAAACATATGATAGGTCAAAGGGTTAAACTTATAGGTGATCACCATGGGGCGCTTGATCAGGGCCGCTTCCAGGGTGACGGTACCGGACGCCATCAACAAACAGTCGCTTGCCGCCATCACCTGCTGGGTTTTGCCAACAATTACCTCAACCGGTAATTCTGGCGCAATTTCGCTATGTAGCGCCCTAAACTGCTCGGCCCTTTTTTCACTGACCATAGGGGCAACAAATATCAGCTCTTTATCTTCTGCTTTAAGTTGCGTTGCACTTTGTAAAAAAGGTGTCATCAAGCGAGAAAGTTCACCGCCACGGCTGCCGGGCATCAGGGCCAGTATTTTCTTACCTTGGGGCAGGTTTAACTCGTTTCTCGCCTCGGCTTTATCAGACACCAGGGGAATATCATCTGCCAGGGTATGGCCGACAAAGGTACAGGGCACCTGATGTTTATCATAAAATGCCTTTTCAAAGGGTAACAGAGACAAGACCAGATGCGTGGCCTTTGCTATTTTAAAAATACGCTTTTCGCGCCACGCCCAGACAGATGGGCTGACATATTGGACGGTTTTAACCCCAACGCTTTTTAGCTTTTCTTCCAAGGTTAAATTAAAGTCGGGGGCGTCTATACCAATAAAAATATCAGGTTTGTTTTCGGTGAAATACTCGACCAATGACTTTCTGATATGCAGCAGGCGGCGTAGCCGGCCCAGAACTTCAAACACCCCCATCACGGCGAGCTCTTCCATGGCAAAAAGGCTTTCAAAGCCCAAGGCCTGCATTTTGGGGCCACCAATACCAATAAACTTGGCATCGGGCAGTTGTTTTTTAAGCGCAGAAATCAAGCCCGCGCCAAGGGTATCGCCGGAATGCTCTCCTACCACTATGGCTATAACAGGGCTATGTGAAGGTTTTACAGATGTCTTATCATCTAGAGGATTGGAGGTCACGATAAATCAAATGACCTCTAACGTATAATGCCGCGGCTTGATGTTTTTACCGAATCGGCAAACGCCTTTACCTCAGGGGAATGCTCAACCAGTTTGGCGACTTCAACCAGGGCTTCCTCAACGGCAAGGCCTTTCCGGTAGACTTCCTTATAGGCCCTTTTAATATTCAAGATGGCATTTTTTTCAAAGCCTCGGCGCTTCAGCCCTTCTGCATTTAAGCCAAAGGGTTTGGCCGGCTGGCCCGACGCCATAACATAGGCAGGAACATCTTTTAATACCAGGGCATTGGCGGCGACAAAACTGTGGGCGCCGATATGGCAAAACTGGTGTACACCCGACATGCCCCCTAAGATGGCATGATCGCCGACATGTACATGGCCCGCTATCGAGGCATTATTGGCCATGATACAGTGGCTGCCCACTACGCAATCATGGGCAACATGAGTATAGGCCATAAAGAGGTTATTACTGCCTATGCTGGTGACGCTATTGTCTTGAATGGTGCCGCGATGAATAGTACAACATTCGCGAAACACATTATTGTCGCCTATCACCAGTTCGGTCGGTTCACAGTCATATTTCAAGTCCTGGCAGTCTTCCCCTATGCTGGCAAACTGGAAAATGCGGTTATTTTCGCCAATGCGTGTTGGGCCGTTGATCACAACATGAGAACTAATATTGCAATTATCACCGATAACAACATCCTTGCTGATATAAGTCCAGGGGCCAATAGTAACGTCTTTGCCAATAACGGCACCGGGTTCAATTATGGCCTGTTCATGTATTGCGCTTTGTTGATTCACTCTTATTTCAACTCTCGTCTGGCACACATTAAATCTGCAGAGCAGACTACCTTACCGTCAACCTTGGCTTCACCGTAAAATTTCCACATGCCGCGCCTTTCCTTTAGAAATTCAACATGTAGGTGCATGGTATCACCAGGAATGACAGGTTGCTTAAATCTCGCCTTATCGATTGAGGCAAACAAATACATTTCCTTTTCATCTCTGTCTTGCACGGTTTTAAAGCCGAGTATCCCTGTTGCCTGCGCCAGACTTTCAAGGATCAGTACCCCGGGAAATATCGCAAACTCAGGAAAGTGCCCGGTAAACACAGGCTCATTGATGGTGACATTTTTTATAGCATGCAACCACTTGCCTGGCTGATGATCAATAACCCTATCAACCAACAACATGGGATAACGGTGAGGGATTAAGGTTTTGATTTCATTTAATTCGATATTATTTTTTTGCGATTCCAAATCACTATTCCTTTCGCATTGACGCTAGTTTTTATTCTGTAAAATCTCTTTTTCCAAATGGCTGACACGCTTGGTCAAACCATCCAGCTTCCTGATCCTGGCATTGTTCTTATGCCACTCTTTGTTAGGAACTGCGGGCATTCCCGAAGAATATACTCCAGGTTCGTTGATTGCCTTGGTCACCATGGTCATGCCGGTAAAAACACAACCATCGGCTATTTTTATATGACCGTTTATGCCAACCAGGCCTGCAATAGTACAATTTTTTCCGATTTCCGTACTGCCGGCAATCACGCTACAAGCGGCAATGGCGGTGTTCTCGCCAAGAATCACATTGTGTGCAATTTGAATCTGGTTATCTAAAATAACACCGTCTCTGATTTCGGTATCTTCCAGTGCCCCTCTGTCTATGGTAGTACTGGCGCCAATTTCAACCTTGTTGCCGATAATCACAGAGCCCAATTGAGGGATCTTAAGCCACTCACCTTTTTCGTTGGCATAGCCAAAGCCGTCAGAGCCTATGGTGGTATTGGCCTGGATCAAGCAGTCACTGCCAATAATCACATTGTGATATACGCTAATATTAGCCCATAGTTTGGTGTTTTGGCCGATTTTTACCTTTTCGCCTATGTAACAGCCTGCCCCTATGATAACCCCGTCTGCCAATTCAACATTCGCCTCAATAACGGTATTGGCACCGATACAGACATCTTTACCTAGGGTAACACTTGGATCTATTACCGCGGAAGAGTGAATCTGGCGAGCAGGTTTAGGCGTATTGTCCAGCATTTGGGCAACGAGTGCATAGCCCAAATAGGGGTTTTTCATCACCAGGGCATTGGTCTGACAGTCATCAAGACAATCTTCCGCAAGAATAACCGCACTGGCTTTAGTCTCTTTAAGCTGCTGCCGGTATTTGGCATTAGCCAAAAAGGCTATTTGTCCAGATTGAGCACTGCCTAAAGTAGCAAGACTGTTGATCATGCAATTATCAGGCGTTTGATTTTTTGCATAAACAACAGTCGCACCAATTTTGTTTGCTATCTCAGCAAGCGTATAATCCATGTTTCAAGCCACTACTTAAGTTTGCTAACTTGTTCTACAACTTCATCAGTAATGCTAGTTTCAGGCTTGGAAAAAACAACCGCTTTTTGTTCTAAGACAAGATCATACTTACCCTTTGCCGCAATATTATCAATGGCCTGACGAACAAGCGCGATAATCTTATTGGTTTCTTCGTTCTGGCGAACGCTGGTTTTTTGTTGGAACGCCTTGCCTTTGGTTTGATAGTCCTGGAATAAAGTCGCAATTTGCTTATCCAAGTCTTCTTTCTCTTTGGCACTCATCAAAGAGCCATCACGCTTTTTCTTTTCTTGGTAGTACTTGATATCTTTTTCAAGTTGAGCCAAGGCAGCTTTTTCGTCTTTAAATTCGGCTTCAAGGCTTTGCATTACAGCAGCTGTTTGAGGAATTTTTCCCATCACTTCCTGAAAGTTAACAACAGCAATTTTTTGATCAGCCGCCATAGCCGAGCTCGCCAATAACATGCCTGAAGCAGCCGTTGCTACTGCGATGGATTTAATAAACTTTTTCAACTTATTCTCCTATTTAATTATACGCTGAATTTTTCGTTAAAAGGTTTTGCCAATATTGAAGCTGAAGAACTTGGTATCATCTCCCTCTTCTTCTTTCAGTGTTCTGGCGAAACTAAATATCATGGGTCCCATAGGGGAAAGCCACTGAATAGATAGACCGGCCGAGGCACGAAAACGCCCGACATCCGAATAATCCGCTATTTTTGCAAACTCATTCTCAGCTAAATCCTGGTAATCATCAAGATCAAATTCAGTATCCCACACATTACCGGCGTCAACAAATAAGCTGGAACGTACGCTATTGGCATAACTTTCATCTAAAAATGGTGTCGGTACTATTAACTCTACCCCGGCCAGTGCGATGGCATTACCACCAACAGAGCGATCGGAAACGTTAATATAATCGTGATCAGGCCCTAAACAACAGCCAGTATTGGAATTGACCGGATCCGGTGTTCCCGGAATTGTCGTCGGATAGCGAAACACCGCCCTTGGACCAACAATGTTGGTTTCAAAACCACGCAGGGTATCTGAACCACCCGCACGGAAGTTCTCCCAAAAAGGTAAGATTTGGTCGTTGCCATTGATCTCACCATAGCCGTTACCGTAACCGGCCTGGAATCTGGTCAATACCGTCCAGCTTTGATCCCGTGTTATAGGAAAATACCATTTGGTATCCAGGTTTACTTTAAAGTACTGGGTATCAGAATTAGGTGTGGTCATTTTATAAGACAAGGTTTGCTGTGAACCTGCCGTTGGGAAGGTACCACGGTTTAGCGTAGTACGCGAAATTGCAGCTGTAACATCAAAGTTCTCAAACTTTAGGCCGGCATCCGGATCATTAGGATCTGAGTAAATTTCATAAAATTCTTGGATCTGCTCATAGGTCTGTAATCGGGTAATACCATTATGCTTGTATCCCAGGCCAAAGTTCAGGCGTACATATTCATTGATAGGAAAGCCCAGATTGAGGCCAAGCCCGTAGGTTTTGTTGTTGTATTCCACCAGATTGGCGCTACCGGCATCAAACTCGTTATAAAACACCTGGCCACCAAGCGAGATACCGTCAACGGTAAAGTAGGGATCCGTATAGGAAACACTGGCGCTACGGGAGTAACTGACGGTATTGATGTTAAAGGCAAGTCGGTTACCCGTACCCAAAAAGTTATTTTGCTGGATACCGGCATTAAGGCTCAGCTTGGTTGTTGAACCGTAACCGACACCGGCAGTAAAGGAGCCTGAAGGCTGCTCTTTGACTTCAAAATCGATATCAACCAGGTCGTCTTCATCAGGCAGTTGCTTGGTCTCAAACTCCACGGTTTCAAGATAAGGGAGTCGTTGTAGCCTGGCCTTGGAGATCTCCACCATATTATTGGATAACCAGGCGCCTTCCATCTGACGCATTTCCCGGCGTAACACTTCATCAGAGGTAACATGGTGGCCCTTAAAGTTGACCCTGTTGACATAAATCCTCTTACCGGGATCAACGGAAATGGAAAGTTTTACGGTATTATCTTCGTCGTTGATTTCCGGAATCGTGGTAACTTTGGGATAGGCATAGCCAAAACGCCCCAAAAACTTACTGATCAATTCTTCGGTATAAGTTACTTCTGCGCCGTTATAAAGCTTATCGGCTTTTAACGGATTAATGGCTTCTATCGTTTTATCAAACCCGGCCAGATCACCGACAAAATCCACTTCACTTACCGTATATTGTTCACCTTCGGTAATATTCAGGCTGATATAAACCGCCTTTTTATCCGGTGTCATTGAAACCTGGGTAGAGTCCACCTTATAACGCAAATAGCCGCGATCCAGATAGAAACTCTTAATCGTTTCCATATCCCCTTGCAAGGTTTGCTTCTGATAGCGGTCTTGCGCCATAAAATCCCACCAGGGGGAATCATAGGTTAATTCAATGCGCTCTAGGATTTCTTCATCGCTAAAGATTTCATTACCGACAATATTAATTTGTTCGATGGCCGCAGCATCACCTTCGGTAAAGGTAAATTTCAGGTTCACCCGGTTACGTGGCAAATGGGTGATCTCGGCTTTCACATCGGCATTATATTTACCGACACTGTGGTAAAAATCTTCCAAACCCACTTCGATGCCGGAAATAACTGTTCTGTCCAGGGTTTCACCAACTCGTATATTACTGCCATCCAGGCTTTCCGTCAGCTGTTCGTCTTTCAGGTCTTTATTGCCTTCAAAGGTTATGTCACTGATGGTTTCACGCTCACGGACACGATAGACAACAGTATCTCCATCACGAGACACTACTATGTCGTTAAAGTGACCCGACTTATACAGGGCCTTGATTGATTGAGAAATACGAAAATCATTCAGGGTATCACCGACATTAAACGGGATATGGGTTAATGCCGCCCCTAAGGCAACACGTTGTAAGCCCTTGATTTGAATGTCTTCAACCTGAAACTCTTCGGCTGCTTGCACTGTAGTTCCGAGCGCGCCGAATAAAACGGCCAAGGCAATTTTTTTAATCATCATAAATTATTAACTTTATTTACTTCTTTTAGTTATAGCCGCGATAAATCATTGAATAACGCAATACACATCAGCCCCAACAGCGCCATGGCACCGAACTTATAGCCCATTTCCTGTACATTTTCCGGCACGGGTTTGCCCGTTAAAAGCTCTATAAGGTAATAAAGTAAGTGACCGCCATCAAGTACTGGTAGGGGTAAAAGGTTAATTATTCCTAAATTAATGCTAATTAGGGCCAAAAAGCCTAAAAAATAGACAAGGCCATAGCCGGCACTACTGCCTGCCCCTTGCGCAATCGCAATGGGCCCACTCAGGTTTTTCACCGAGACGTCTCCGGTGATCAACTTGCCAATCATATCAAGGCTAAGAGTCACCAGGTTCCAGGTTCTTGCCATGCTTTCGCCTATGGCCTCTATCGGACCATAAACCAATTCAATTCTATATTCATCCGGCCAGGAATCGTACTTAGGGGCAACTCCCAGATATCCGATAAGCTTACCATTTCGTTCAACTGCATCTGGCGTTACCGCAAGCTCAATATCAGAATCCGCCCGACTTAGGGTTACTGTGACTTCCTCATTTGGGTATTCTTTAATCTTCCTTGAAAACTCATGCCAGTCGCCATTGACCGACTCACCATTAATCGCCAATAACCTGTCACCAACCTTGAAACCGGCTTTGGCTGCCGGACTGTTATCTTCAATACGGGCCAATTCATTATGCACCTTTGGCATATATGGGGTTATGCCCAGGCTGGCTAATGCCGAAGTTTTCTCTGGAGAAAACTGCCATTGACTGGTATTTAAAACATGGCTGCTTATATACTGGCTGTCAGAAGTTTTTGTTTTCACTTCAATCTTCTTACTGCCAATTTCTCCGATCAAGGCCAAATTAACATCCTGCCAGTCTCGAGTCTTATTGCCGGCAACCTCAACAATCTCGACATTGTCGGGGACTTGCGCCTGTGCTGCAATCGATTCCGGCTTAATGTCACCGATGATCGGCTTAATACTGGGTACCCCCAGTAAAAACATCAGGTAAAAGGCTAAAATCGCAAAGGCAAAGTTGGCAAAAGGGCCCGCACCAATAATGGCAATACGCTGATAAACAGACTTGCGATTAAAGGCCTTATCTAAATCCTCAGAAGCTACATCATCGACTCGCTCATCCAGCATTTTGACATAGCCGCCCAGTGGAATAAGGGCGATAACATATTCGGTGCCCTGCCGGTCTTTTTTGCGCCATATCGGCTTACCAAAGCCAACAGAAAACCTTTCAACCTTGACGCCATTTTTACGTGCCACCCAAAAGTGCCCGTATTCATGAACGGTAACCAAAATCCCCAAGGCAACAACAAAGGAGAATAAGTTCCAAATAAAATCCAACACCCTAAATATTTTCCTCAGTACCAGGCATAAAGCCCTTTGCCAATAACGACTCAGCAAATGCTCTCACCCGCCCGTCTAAAGCAATAACATCATCAATGGATGCCACCTTTTCTGAGACAAATTTTTTCACAGAAGTTTCATTTATTTTTGCTATTTCTGTAAATTTAATTTTCTCGTTAAGAAATGCCTCGACCGCGATTTCATTGGCGGCATTGAGTGCCGTACAGGCCCCCTGACCGGCCTTGCACGCCTCAATCGCCAGTTTCAAATTGGGATACCTGGTAAAATCCACCGCTTCAAACTCAAAGGCCTTAGTATTAAAAAAATCCAGTGGCTCAACCCCTGCCTCAATACGCTCGGGATAGGCCATGGCATGGGCGATCGGCGTACGCATATCAGGGTTTCCCATCTGGGCAAGTACCGAACCGTCTTTGTATTGCACCATGGAATGTATGGTGCTTTGCGGATGCAAAACCACCTGGATATCATCTGGGGTTAAATTAAACAGCCACTTTGCCTCGATAAATTCCAGCCCTTTGTTCATCATGGTCGCCGAGTCCACCGAAATCTTGCGCCCCATGTCCCAGTTGGGATGGGCACAAGCCTGCTCCGGCGTAACCTTATCAAAGGCATTGAGCTCAAGCTGACGGAAGGGGCCCCCCGAGCCTGTTAATAAAATCTTGCTAACACCATTTTTTTCCAGCTGACAATGGCCAGGCTGTTGCTGGGCCTGTTCTGGCAGACACTGAAAAATGGCATTATGCTCACTGTCTATCGGCAATAGTTGTGCACCGGATGCCCTGACGGCATCGATAAAAATAGCCCCTGAAGTCACCAGCGCTTCTTTATTGGCCAATAAAACACGCTTGCCGGCCTTGGCAGCAGCCAATGTAGGCATCAGGCCCGAGGCACCGACAATGGCTGCCATCACGGTATCTATGGCATCAGATTTTGCAATATCGATCAGCGCCTCTTCGCCATAAGCCACCCGAATATGCTGATAACCTTTATCGGCCAGCTTTTCAGACAGCGCATTTGCGGCCGTTTGAGAGACCATAACCACGGTTTGGGGATTAAACTCCAGACATTGCTCAAGCATCAAGTCAACACTTGAATGGGCCGATAAACTGACCACTTGAAACTTACCTGGGTGGCGGCGCACCACATCTAAGGTACTTATGCCAATTGAGCCGGTGGCGCCCAATATACAGAGTTGACGTTTACTCAATTTTCTTACCAGCCAATCATTACATAACAAAGTGCATAGATGGGCGCTGTTGCCGTTAAACTATCGATTCGATCCAGAACACCACCGTGGCCAGGTAAGATAGAGCCACTGTCCTTAACGCCGGCCTGGCGCTTAAACATGCTTTCATTTAAGTCTCCTAACACGGAAACCGTAGTAATGATAACGGTCACGCCAATCACCAGCGCAAACTGATTGGCCTGCCATTTCATGACATACCCGGCAATACTCACTAATATGCAGGCAACAACCACACCACCGATATAGCCTTCCATGGTTTTCCCCGGGCTGACATTGGGTAACAGTTTATGCTTGCCCATGGACTTACCAACAAAATACGCACCCACGTCTGCGCTCCAAACCATAAGGAATAAAAACATTAATAGCTGGGCACCATGATAAGTGTCCAGCTGATATTCGCTGCTGCGGATAACGAGAAATGCCAGCCAGGTTGGCACCAGGGTCAGCCAGCCGAACAGTCCCCTTACCGATCTGTGACTAGACCAAAAACTGCTGCACCTTGGATAAAGCAAGGTCAAGCCCGCCGATAACGCCCACCAGGCGACTGCCAACCAGAGAATATAGATAATGGGCTGTTGCAGCTCATGATTTCCAGACCATAACTGATCCGGCGGAAAGTAGTACCAAAGCGCCGCCATGATAAAGACATTGGTTAGCACAAAAGCCAAACGACGCTTCTTACCGGCAAAGCCCATTAATGGCCCCCACTCCCAGGCACCAACGGCCAGGATTGCCAATAATAGGGCAGCAAAATAATTTAACGGTAAGTAAAAAATGGCCGCAATCGCTGCAGGCGCTAAGACGACCGCCGTTAAAACTCTATGTATGAACAAGTGATAACCCTTTTAATTATTGTATTGTTTTACTTGCTATTTGTTACTTGTTCGCCTGTTTGACCAAATCGTCTTTCCCTTTGCTGAAAGACTTCTATTGCTCTATCAAACTCTTGCTCGTCAAAATCAGGCCAAAGCACCTCGGTAAAATAAAGTTCTGCATAGGCAGCTTGCCACAACAAAAAGTTACTGATCCTAAAGTCACCGCCGGTGCGGATCATTAGGTCCAGCTCGGGTAGCTGAGCCAAACAGGTTTGCTCATTCAATGCCGACTCGGTAATGTCTGCAATATCCAGCTCACTATTTTGTACCTGCTGAACCAGCTGTTTTGCTGCCTGGGTAATATCCCAACGACCACCATAGTTGGCAGCAACCGACAGCACCATGCTGGTGTTATTGGCGGTTAACTCTTCGGCAGCGCGAATTTTCTGTTGTAATTTTTCAGAAAACCGAGTCACATCGCCTATCACTTTGAAACAAATATCGTTTTTATGTAAGCGTTTCACTTCTCGCGTCAACACAAACATAAACAAATCCATTAGCACACTAACTTCTTTTTCCGGTCTTTGCCAGTTTTCACTGCTAAAAGCAAACAAAGTTAGTGCCTTAACGCCCCGCTTTCGCGCGGTGGATACGGCAGCACGAACGGATTCAACGCCCGATTTATGCCCGGCAACACGAGACTTACCTCGTAATTGTGCCCAACGCCCATTACCGTCCATAATAATTGCGACATGTTGGGGAATATTGTCAACGTCACCTGTCATTAATTCAGCGCCACTCACCTAATTCTCAATATACAAAAAAACGCCGTAGTTGTTTTGTTATTAGCGAACCACGGCGTTCATCAATCTGACGATTAAAGCTAGATTTCCATCAATTCGGCTTCTTTATCTGCCAATAGCGCGTCAACCTGCTTAACAAAAGAATCAGTAATTTTCTGAATTTCATCTTCCGCCTGGCGTGCTTCATCTTCACTGATTTCTTTATCTTTTAACAAGCTTTTAAAATCAGAATTGGCATCACGACGAATATTGCGAATAGCAATCTTGCCATTCTCACCTTCGCCTTTAACCACTTTTACCAGATCACGACGACGATCTTCCGTCAATGGCGGTAAAGGAATACGGATCAAGGTGCCTTGAGAAGAGGGGTTTAAGCCCAGATCTGATTTCAGGATAGCTTTTTCCACGGCACTGATCATGCCTTTATCAAACACGGTAATGGCCAGCGTACGCGCATCGGGCGTTGAAATATTTCCCACCTGGTTTAGCGGCGTATCCATGCCATAGTACTCAACGCTAATATTATCGAGCAAGGAGGCATGTGCGCGGCCAGTCCTGACTTTATTTAAATTATTCTTTAGCGCTTCGATACTCTTACCCATGCGCTCTTTCGCATCTTGTTGGATTTCTTCTATCACTTTAACATTCCTTAAAACGAGAATTAGTCTAAATTATCTGCGTGATCTATGGTGGTGCCTTCTTCACCGCCCATAATAACCGATTTTAACGCGCCTGGTTTATTCATGTTAAAGACACGAATTGGCATGCTATGATCTCGCGCCAGCGTAAATGCCGCCAAATCCATCACTTGTAATTCTTTTTCCAATACATCCTGATAGGTCAGGTGTTGGTACAGTTCCGCATCGGGATTGGAGACAGGATCGGCCGAATATATGCCATCGACTTTTGTCGCCTTTAACACCGCATCCGCCTCAATTTCAATGCCGCGTAAACAGGCCGCTGAATCTGTGGTAAAGAAGGGGTTGCCTGTACCGGCACTAAAGATAACCACACGGCCGGATTTCAACAAGCTGATGGCATCCGCCCAGTTATACCGGTCACATACGCCCGCCAAGTCTATGGCCGACATCAGGCGAGTATTGACAAAGGCTCTGTGTAAGGCATCACGCATCGCCAGGCCATTCATCACTGTCGCCAGCATACCCATTTGATCGCCAACAACACGGTTCATGCCGGCATCCGCTAGCCCCTTACCCCTAAACAGGTTACCACCGCCGATAACTAAACCGACCTGAATGCCCATTTCAATTAATTCTTTGATTTCTTGCGCCATACGGTCAAGTATTTTGGGGTCTATGCCAAAGCCTTCGTCCCCCATTAGGGCTTCACCACTAAGCTTTAAGAGAATACGACGGTACCTGGGTTTGGGATTGATGCTCATAAAATAAACATTCCTGTTGGTTCCTAAAAACAAGCGTCTTTAGATAAAAAAATAGCCGAGGTCTAATTTGACCGCGGCTATTTTAATACGTTTGGCAGACTATCGAAAGTCTTAATAGAAAAAAGAATGCGTTAGCTTACTTTTCGTTCAATTTAAACAAGTTAAACTATAACGGATTAAGACTTAGCAGCTGCGATTTGCGCTTCAACTTCTGCAGCGAAATCTTCTTCTTTCTTCTCGATACCTTCACCCACTTCCAGGCGAACAAAACCAGAGATAGTAACACCTTTCTCTTTCAATACGTCACCAACAGTACGCTTAGGTTCCATGATGAAAGCTTGACCAGTTAAAGAAATTTCACCTGTGAATTTCTTCATACGGCCAGTCACCATTTTCTCAGCAATTTCAGCAGGCTTGCCTTCATTCATTGCAATATCGATTTGGATCGCTTTTTCTTTCTCAACTACGTCAGCCGGAACATCTTCAGGGTTGATGAAATCAGGCTTAGAAGCAGCAACGTGCATAGCAATATGCTTAAGAGTTTCTTCGTCGCCTTCACCGGCAACAACAACACCAATTTTTGCACCGTGCTTGTAAGATGCTAAAGCAGTACCGTCAACGTAAGAAACGCGACGTACATTGATGTTTTCGCCGATTTTAGCAACCAAAGCAACACGCTCTTCTTCAAACTTAGCCTGTAAGTCTTCAATTGAAAGTTTTTCCGCAGCTGCAGTGTCAGCTACCTTGTTAGCAAATGCCAAGAAGTTGTCATCTTTAGCAACGAAATCCGTTTGACAGTTAACTTCAACTAAAGCGCCATCTTTAATGATGATTTGACCTTCAGCAGCGATGTTACCAGCCTTTTTAGCCGCTTTCGCTTGACCAGACTTACGCATGTTCTCGATTGCAAGTTCCATATCACCATCAGTTTCCTGAAGGGCTTTCTTACAATCCATCATGCCCGCGCCAGTGCGTTCACGTAATTCTTTAACTTGTGCAGCAGTAATTGCCATGAGTCATTTCCTCAAATTTAAAATAAATGTAAATACCTTGAAGCAAAAGCAACAGGGCCTTTGCTTCAAATGCAAAATAAAACGTTAATTGATCCTGAAATTATTCAGCTTCAACAAAACCGTCTTTTTCAGCTTGTACTACGATATTTTGCTCACGACCTTCGATAACAGCATTAGCCGCAGAATCAAGGTATAAAGTGATTGCACGAATCGCATCGTCGTTACCAGGAACGATGTAGTCAACACCGTCAGGGCTAGAGTTAGTATCAACAACAGCGATAACTGGGATACCTAGGTTGTTTGCTTCTTTGATGGCAATGTGTTCGTGATCAGCGTCGATAACAAATAAAACATCAGGTAAACCACCCATGTTTTTGATACCGCCTAGACTCTTGTCTAGTTTTTCCATTTCACGAGTACGCATCAAAGCTTCTTTTTTGGTTAAAGCTTCAAATGTACCGTCAGTACTTTGAGCTTCAAGATCTTTCAAACGCTTGATTGATTGACGAACGGTTTTCCAGTTGGTCAACATACCACCTAACCAACGGTGGTTAACGTAGAATTGATCACATTTGATACCGGCAGCTTTTACAGCGTCACCAGCAGCACGTTTAGTACCTACGAATAATACTTTGCCTTTTTTCGATGAAACATTGTTTAATACAGCAAGTGCTTCATTGAACATAGGAACAGTTTGCTCAAGGTTAATGATATGAACCTTATCGCGAGCACCAAAAATGTATGACTTCATTTTTGGGTTCCAGTAACGGGTTTTGTGTCCGAAGTGAACACCGGCTTTAAGCATATCGCGCATAGAAACGTTTGGCATGTTTTTTCCTTTATGGGGTTAAGCGTTCATACATCCAATATACACGACCCCTTGCAAGTCAGCTTTGCAGCTAAACCGGCGGGCACCCCGGTATATCTTTGACAGATGTATGTGAATTTATAGTTAAAATACTGTTCAACACAGTACGGTTTAGTTGCTAACAAACGGCCGGTATTTCCGGCAATAAATTTAGCGGCGCACTTTATACCACAGTTGGCCATATTTGACCAGAAAATAATCGCAACTAAAGCATATTCCCTCTACGACTAAGAATTCGCTATTTATGCTAGGCGATTGGCTTTATGCGGGTTAAAATTCTTTTATTTAGCATCAGATAAACAAATTTATATATATGACTGCAAAGTTATTTTACATTTATGACACCCACTGTCCGTGGAGTTATGTAACCACGCCGCTGGTCAATGAAATTGCCAAGGCATTTCCAACCATTAAAATCCATTTGTGGCACAGTGCCAGATACGACGGTGAAGAAGGTATCACGAGAAGCCAAATTGAAGCCGCGACAAGTGACAGCAACACCCGCTTTGGTCAGGACTATATAGATATATCTTCTCAGCCAAAGGACTCAACTATTGCGGCGAACCTGATGGCCTGGACACAAAATAAGGCGAGTCACTTATCATTAAAGCTATTAAATGCGTTGCAGGAAGCACATTTTAATAGCGGTAATGAGCTGGATAGTGAAGAAAAATTAGCTGATATCATTAGTCAACTAAAGCTGTCACCACCCCAAAAAGTTTTCGCTATTGAAAAGTTAACCAAAGAAGCCGAAATTGCTTTGCACGATATCGAGGAATTTCAAACTATGATGGGCACAAGTGCCATACCAGCCCTATTACTGGCGGTAGAAGACAACCTGGTGTTACTCAATCACAATTTGTACCTGAAAAAGCCACAAGCCATTGTCGAGGCAGTCAAATCGGAAATGGGCGAATAAAAGTTTAAATCATCGCACTTTTAAACTGATTGATATTGCAGCGAAATAAGCGGTAGCTTAAAGTAAGCTCAATCAAAGAGAATTGAAAATATATCTCTGCAGTAACGGCAGAATATAGGTAAAGAAATAAAAATGAGGTCTTAATGGGTATACCTATTAAAAGTCAGGAAGAAATTGAAAAAATGCGCATAGCGGGCAAGCTTGCCGCTGACGTGCTGGAAATGATCGAACCGCATGTTAAAGCGGGTGTGACGACAGATGAATTAAACACGCTTTGTGCCGATTATACGGAAAAGGTACAGAATGCTATTTCTGCTCCCCTTAACTACCATAATTTTCCCAAGTCTATTTGTACGTCGGTTAACCATGTGGTTTGTCATGGCATCCCTAACGATACGCCGCTAAAAGACGGTGACATTGTCAATATTGATGTGACAGTGATCAAAGACGGCTATCATGGCGATACCAGTAAGATGTTTCTTATCGGCGATGTCAGCCCTGAAGACGGACGCCTTTGCCGCATCACCCAGGAAGCGCTATATATCGGCCTTAAGAAAGTAAAACCCGGCGTGGCCTTTGGGGAAATAGGCACAGCCATTCAAAAATTCATTAAAAAGTCAGGCCGCTTCTCCATTGTTAAGGAATATTGTGGCCATGGCATTGGGAAAGAGTTTCACGAAGAACCTCAGATTGTTCATTATAAAAATAATGATAAAACCAAAATGCAGGAAGGCATGTGTTTTACCATAGAGCCTATGATCAACCTGGGCCGGGCCAATACCATTTTGGACAAGGAAGACAACTGGACGGTTTATACCATAGACGGTAAAAAGTCGGCGCAATGGGAACACACCATAGTGGTGACAAAAACCGGATGTGAAATCTTAACCTTACGTAAAGACGATACTATTTCGAGAGTTTTACATAATTAAACATTGGATAGCATAAAAGATGCTGAATGCGCACTCGATTGTTCCACCTCATTTTACCGACCAGCTGGCAATAACTTCTCCACAGGTGACCAGTGCTGAGATATGCCAGTTAAGCCAGGCATTTCATCAATGGCTCAAGGAGAGTTTTAACGAAGAAGATATCAATAACCTGGTGACCGCCCGAGCCTATTTTGTCGATCAGATACTGATCAAGCTCTGGTGCCAGCACCAGCTGGATGAATATCAGATCAGCCTGATAGCGGTAGGCGGATATGGACGAGGAGAGCTTCACCCCTACTCTGATGTCGATATTCTTCTACTAACCCAAGAAGATATAGAGGAAGAGCTGGAACACAAGGTCGGTGCCTTTATTACTCAGCTATGGGATGTCAAACTGGATATCGGCCATAGTGTTCGCAGCATCAAGGAATGTTTAAAGCAGGCGGTCAAGGACGTTACCGTGGCCACCAACTTGATGGAAATGCGACAAATATGCGGTAATGAATCACTCGCTCAGCACCTGCAGCCCTTGTTATCTGAAGATGTATTCTGGACCTCTGAAAAGTTCTTTATTGCCAAACGGGACGAGCAGACCAAACGCCATCAGCAATACCATGGCGCGGCTTACACCTTAGAGCCCAACCTGAAAGCGAATCCGGGCGGCCTGCGCGATATTCAAACCATTGGCTGGGTGGCTAAACGCCACTTTGCGGCGGACTCACTCGAAGAGCTGGTTGAGCATCAATACCTGACCCGCAATGAGTTTTTTGAACTCCTGGAATGCCAGGACTACCTCTGGCGCATGCGTTGCGCCCTGCACTTTACCGCCGGACGGAGTGAGAACAGGTTGCTGTTTGATTATCAGGGGGATGTTGCCAAGCTGATGGGCTTTGGTGATGAAGGCAAGATAGCGATTGAGCGCATGATGAAGCGCTTCTTCCGCATCATTGGCCGGGTTGCCGAGCTCAACAAAATGCTGCTGCAGCACTTTGAACATGCGATATTAAAAAAGGGCACAGACAGCGATATTATCCCCATCAATCAGGATTTTGTTTTGGTGGACGGCCTTATCAAGGTCACCAATAACCGCCTGTTTATGCGCTCCGCCAAAATCATGGAAATGTTTTTGCTCATCGCACAGCACCCGGAAATCAAGGGGCTGCACTCTCATACACTAAGGTTAATGCGCAACGCCCGTCGCCGACTGATATCCGGGCTAAACGACTATGCCAAGTCCAGGCAGGACTTTATTGAACTTATCAAGCATCCGAGGGGCCTGGGCCTGCCTTTTACTTTGATGCACAAGCACAGTATTCTCGGCGCCTATTTGCCGGAATGGCGCAGCATAGTGGGTCAGATGCAATTTGACTTGTTTCACGCCTACTCGGTGGACGAGCACAGCTATAGATTAATTAAAAACCTCTATCGTTTCAGCCAGCCAGAGCATAATAATGAATTTCCGCTATGCAGCAAGATTGTCCAACGGATCCGAAAGCCTGAGCTGCTTTATATCGCCGGTATTTTTCATGATATCGGCAAAGGCCGTGGAGGCGATCACGCCAAGCTGGGGGCTGTCGATGCCTTAAATTTTGGTAAAGCCCATAAACTAAACGACCATGACAGCCGCATGATCTCCTGGCTGGTTAAGCACCACCTGCTAATGTCTATCACGGCACAGCGCCGTGATATTTCAAATGATGAGGTGATCCGCGACTTTGCCAATATTGTCCGTGACGAAGCCCACCTGGATTATCTTTACTGCCTGACGGTTGCCGATATGCGGGCTACCAATGAGAGTCTTTGGAATAGCTGGAAAGCGAACCTGTTGGAGGAGCTTTATTTCACCACCAAGCGAGCCTTTAGGCGTGGCCTGGAAAAGCCGGTTGATTTAAGAGCCAAGATCCGGGAAAACCAGCAGCAGGCGGAAGCCTTGTTAACGGAAGCCCAGTTTGATCCTGAACGTTTACGAACCCTGTGGGACGAGTTTAAGGCGGACTACTTTTTACGTTATTCTCCCGAACAAATCGCCTGGCATTGCAAAAATATTCTACAACACGACAGAAACAAGCCCTTGGTCTTAATCAGCCCGACTCCGTACAGGGGCGGTACGGAAGTCTTTGTCCATACCAAGGAAAGATCCAATATTTTTGCCACCATTGTCAGTTTACTGGGCGGTAAAAAGCTGTCAATTCATGATGCCAAAATCATTACCAGCAAATCGGGCTACACCATGAATACCTTTGTCGTGCTGGATCAGCAGGGTAAGCCCATCAAGGACAGTTACCGGGCTTTGGATATCGCCCAGGCATTGACCAACACCCTGAGCCAGGAAGAGCTTAAGGAAGTGAGGATCCGCCCGCTGTCTCAGCGTATTGAACAGTTTAAATTCCCCACTCAGGTCAGTTTTATTGAAGGCAGCAATAAAAATGCCTCGCTATTGGAAATCGTTGCACTCGACCACCCAGGGCTTTTGGCTAAATTTGCCCAGGTGTTTCAACAATGCAGGATCAATATTCATTCTGCCAAAATCACCACCTTTGGCGAAAAGGCCGAAGACGTTTTTACCGTCTCCAATGCTGACAATATGGCCTTGACGCTCGAAGAACAACAGACATTAGAAGCGGCACTGTGCCAGGAAACGGCATAGGGCTTGGAAAAATATTTAATAGGAAAACTCATGACAGAATTACAACAAACCATAGAACAAGCATTCGAAAAACGAATGAATATTACTCCAGCAACTGTGACTCCCGAGGTAAAACAGGCAGTCCTGGATGCGCTTGCCGCCTTAAATAATGGCTCGGCCCGTGTCGCGGAAAAAATAGCGGGTGAATGGGTGGTGCATCAATGGTTGAAAAAGGCGGTTTTGCTTTCCTTCAGAATTTGGGATAACCAGGTTATGGAAGGCGCCGAGAGCAAATTTTTTGACAAGGTCCCGTTAAAGTACAGTGACTACACTCAGGAAATGTTTATTGAAGACGGCGTACGTATCGTGCCGCCGGCGGCCGTTAGAACAGGCTCCTATGTCGGCAAAAACGTCGTTGTAATGCCGAGCTATGTCAATATTGGTGCCTATGTCGATGAAGGCTGTATGGTGGATACCTGGGCAACCGTGGGGTCTTGCGCGCAAATAGGTAAAAATGTGCACTTGTCCGGTGGTGTTGGCATAGGGGGCGTTTTAGAGCCGTTACAGGCGGGGCCTACCATTATCGAAGATAATTGTTTTATCGGTGCCCGCTCCGAAATCGTTGAAGGGGTCGTGGTTGAAGAAGGTGCCGTGATCTCCATGGGCGTCTACATAGGCCAAAGCACACGCATCTATGATAGAGAAACCGGTGAAACTCACTATGGCCGAGTACCGGCGGGCTCGGTTGTGGTGCCAGGCAACCTGCCATCCAAGTGTGGCAGCTATAGTTTATATGCCGCCATTATCGTTAAGAAAGTCGATGCAAAAACACGTGCCAAGGTGGGAATAAATGCCCTGCTTCGTTCTGTTGCCGACGAATGATAATGGCAGAAAAAAACAGTAAACTGAAAAGGACCTTAGGGTCCTTTTTTAATTGCTTTTTTTGAAGCTTTTTTGCTAGCAGCAAAAATTTGACACTCAAGTTTTCTTTACCAATACCCTCGCCAACTACGGTTATCCCTGCCCAGAGTGTAAGTCGACACACCCACCATTACTCATATTTTACAATAAGTTAAAAACCTAAAAATGGATTTTTAACTGCTATCCACCAGTGTCAAAAAACGATTGGCACAGCACTTGCCTTTCTAGGGTATGAGTCATTTTAGCCGTAGACAAATTATGAAGACATTAAGCAAAATTTTCATCTCTATATTATGTGTGTTAATGGCAGCATGCAGCAGCACCCAAACGGTCAGAACAGAAAAAATAGAGAAAAAGCCGCTCACCTCAGATTATCACTTACTGGCATCCTTGCTTAATCGTCCCATGACGGAAGATCAAAAAATGATGCTGGCATTCGCCAGTGCCCGAGAAGAATTTAAGGCAGATAACCCCTATTTTGTCGAATATGTCAGCATACGAGGCAGCAAACAGCAGGATCCCATGGTCAGCAAGCCCCTTAGCCAAAGTCAGATGCTGATTGCACAAGACAGTCATGCCATAACGGTTTTAGGCCCCTATTAACCCTGCCTTTGCTTAGCTTAGAGGCTTCCTAGCTCCCATGCTAATTTCGAAAAAACCTGCCGCCACTGACTGTCGAACTCTGCCTCTATGCAGAGTTTATTGGCGGTTATCGGATGAATAAATTCCAATTGCTTGGCCATTAACATCAAACGTTTAAAACCAAAGTATCGCCCAAAAAACGGATTCTGTTTATTATCACCATAATTGATATCACCGATAATGGGATGACGCAGATGCGCTAAATGTCTGCGGATTTGATGGCGTCGCCCTGTTTGAGGCAAAAGCTTTACCAAGGAATACCTGACGCTATCATACTTGCCAAGCGCAACAGGCAGGCTTGCCGTTTCAATGCCCTGATAATAGGTTTGTGCCTGCTGCGCTGGCTTATCCCGACTGACCCCCTTATCCCCTAACTTGTCCAGCTTTTCCTTTAACGGATAATCAATCAGGTCTTCCCCCTGTAAATGGCCTCGGGTCAAAGCATAATAAGTTTTCTGTACAAGTTTGTCGGTAAAAAGCTGACCCATTTGGCGTGCCATCTCTTCGGTCAGGGCAAATAACAACACGCCGGATGTTGGCCTGTCCAGGCGGTGAACAGGATAGACATACTGGCCGATTTGATCCCTGACCAACTGCAAGGCAAAATAAATTTCATGCTTATCCATAAAGCTGCGATGAACAAACAAGCCCGGCGGCTTATCGACTGCAACCAGATATTCATCCTGATATAAAATATTTAGAACCGGCTTTTCATCACTTGAAAATCTACCCTGGCAAGGCTCAGCTCCGAATAGCGTATTATTTTCCATTTTACTTCTCATGACCGGATAAAAAGGGTCTGTTGGCGATTGCCACTTAGTAATTCATCCAAATCGGCAATCAAGTTGATCAAATCCGCCACTTCTTCACCTAAGGGCGTGAGAGTCGCTTCCGCCATGGGACAAAGGGCAATACTTGTCGGCAAGGGTAAAGCGTTTTCAAGCATGTCCGATAACTTGGGAATAAAAATAAATTGCAGCCACTGCTCAAATGTCAGGGTGTCACAGCAAAATGGCTGCCGGCTCAATAGTGCCTGCTCATCCGGTTTATCTTCTTGCCATAGATTGCGCTTTTTAAGCTCCGCACTTAACAAAGAAATTATGCTTGCTGTTTGCTGATGAAGAGATATCGACATACCATACTTGTTTTAATCTTGGTGTTGGCGACATATTATCTCTGTATACACACACTAAATCACTTGTTTTTGTTTCACTTCGCCATCATTTCTGAAAATTAATCGGCAAAAAACATAAATAGAATAGCACTTCTTCAAAGACCCCTGTTTAGGGTTGGTTTTGTTGATGTGGCGATTATGACCCCCTACTTTTTCTATTTTTACCGTTATTTTTCAGTTAATGAACCTTAGACACAAGAGGGGAAAGGCTTAGTACAAGCATAGTTGAGTATGGTTTAGATCTATTTGGGAAGCAGTGCTTAAACTTTATGCCTACTAAAAAGTAGAAATAAAGATAACTTTTATACCTTTTGACTAAGAATACAAACCGTTTAATTTTTAGTCATTTAAATAAACGCTCCTATTAACCTGCTAATATTTAAGCAGGGAGCGGTTAATTTGCGGTACGCACATTAGTAGCTATATTAACCATTATAAAGTTCATTTTATTAATAAGAACTGGGGCACATTATGGAAAATGATGTAAGGACATCAAACCAGGAAATATTTGCTTGCATAAAAGATATCATAACTTGTTTAACTACCTGCAAGACGACGGAAGTATTGCTCGAAAACATTCATTCTACCCTTACCAGCATCACTTATGCAGACAATTTTTATGTTGTACTTAAGGATCCAGGCAACAATATTTCATTCCCTTATTTCGCCGATACACAGGATGACTTTACCAATGATGAATTGAATGATTTACACATAAATGATTTAAAAGCTACATTGACCCACTTTGCTTTACTAACAAATAAGCCCTGTAACTTTACTTTTAACGATATTGTTGAGTTACAAAACAGCGATGAAATTGATTTACTAGGTACTACGCCACAGCAATGGCTATGCTACCCATTGATAAACAAAGGCAAATCTTTGGGTGCTTTTGTAATTCAATCTTATCGTAGCTCTTCTGAATATTCTCCCTATATATGCGATGTATTATTGGCTATCAGTCATATAATCGCATCTGCCTTAGATGCATTTAACAGCCAGAAAGAACTAGAATTAGCGAACGAAGAGTTAAACGAGAACAAAAAGAAACTCAATTCACTTGTGATCGAGAGAACTAACGAATTTAAATTAAAAAAAGAAGAGCTAGAAGTTGAAATATTAAAAGGAAAAGAAACTCAAGCCGAATTAGAGCACAACCTGAAAGCGCTTGAAAATGCTATTTCAGACAAAAAATTACTACAAAAAAAATTGGAGTTTGAGGCAACCAAGGACAATTTGACAGGCCTGGCAAATAGGAAAGCCCTATACAATGCAATCAATAGGATCACTGCTCGTAACCTGAGAAACAATCAGAAATTGTTCATTATGTATTTGGATATAGATGGTTTTAAAGAAGTAAACGATTCATTAGGTCACGACGCTGGAGATGTCGTTCTAATGAAAGTAGGTCAGCGGATTTTGTCTCATATACGAGAGTACGACTTAGTTGCGCGTGTTTCGGGAGACGAATTTGTCGTATTGATAGAATGTGCCGAAAATAAAAACAGCATACATTTGATAGCAAAGCGTATAATAGATGATATTCAAAGGCCGATAGAGGTTTTTCTAAATAAAATCAACCTGAGTATCAGTATTGGCATCGCCTCCAGTAACAATCCTTATCATATAGAAAATAAGTTATTGCGGTACGCCGATAATGCTATGTACCAAGCAAAGAAACAAGGCAGCGGAAATGTAGTTTGGTTTGATGACAGTTTGTGATTTGTTTACGCCAGCCTTGTCTATCACTCTTGCTAATTTCATGTGTATAGTCAGGCTAACAATAAACCGGCTATGTCAGAAGATTGATTCCTTTATGTGATATTAGACTACTCTTGCGCATCGATTAGTTCATTTTTATCGATTATAATGCCGCCACAATTCGATATAATTTTTGACTATGAACAGCATCTCGACAATTTCAGAACTATTTTCTCTCTCTGAGTCTCAATACCGTGTATTCGATATCGGGCGGAAAATAGACAAGATATCGAAAGAAGAGTTTGAAAAAATAGAAAACAACCAGCTACCTTACCCTTATCCTTCACAGGGACACGCCTTTATTGCCCTGGCATTTTGGCAAAAGGCTTCTGCACATCCCTACCTTTGGTTTGTCAAGTTACCTTTGGATGAACGTGGGCTACTGAACCAGGGAGCTAGAAACCACTTTATAGCCATTATCATAGAAGCGCTGGGTTCAGATTTAACGGTCGACCCGAGTGAGCAGCAGGAAAAACTGTTAAGTAATAACCCGTATCACTTTACCCCTTCCCAGTATAAACTGGCTTCGCTTAACAGCATTATTAAAGTAGAGCTAAAACAGCCTGCAAGCGAATACTTTGCGCACTGTAAAGAATTTATTGCCGGCAAGCTTGGCTGGGATAACTGGCAACAGATAGGTGTGCAGGGGATAACGGATTTTGCCGCGCGTATCCGCATGAATAACAATGAAGCTTTAATGCTTAAGGCCCTGCCACACATACCGGAGCAGCTACTCTTACCCTTGTGTTCATCTTTGGAGAATCAACGGCTCTCGGTTTACCTTATTGAAGCAATCATTCACAGGATCAAATCGCCACTGGTACGGGATAATGAGGCAACCAGGAGCCATTTGATCAGAAGCCTGGCCTCCAGTACTCAACATCCGCATGTTGAAGCCTTAATTGACGATCTAATCAAGCTGGAAGCACTAACCACCGATGATTTTATAACGGTTGCCGGAAGATGCTGGCAGGTATTACACCAAGCAGGCAGAATGATGGGCTTTTTAGAGCTGCTAGTTAAAAAGGAAGATAGCCAAATATTTAACGCCATATTCAAAGACCTGGTCGCCATTCCTGGCATACGTACCGTTTTGTTTCAGTGCATGAGAGCGCCAAACCGAAGTAATGAGTTTTCTAAGGCCATAGGGCAACTATTTAATCAGGCACAAGGGTAATTTCATGTTGGCAAACATCTATTACCTGCTAATAGCCGGACTTTTCATTTGGTATTTTATTTATTTAAGAAAAGTATCAGAATTTGGTCGCTTGCATGCGAAAAAGTATTGTGAACAAGAAGGTTTGCAATTTCTTTCCATCGCCCGGCGCTCAAGCAGGCCTAGCTTTAACAAAGCCTATGGTTTGCACTGGTATAGTATATTTGACTTTGAATTTAGCGGTGACGGCCAGTCTAAGTACCAGGGTGTTATTGCGCTAAGAGGCTATAGACTTGAAAATGTCGATGTTCCCGCTTACCGAATAAACTAGGGCAATCAGATAAAAAGCCCAACAAAAAAGCGGCCGGTTTAGCCGCTTTTTACTACCTGTGCATCCTGCACCAAATTAGTATTGAGTATCCATCTCAAAACCGTTTTCCTTAACAATTACCTGGCCTCCTGCCCGTATCCCTACGCAATTTTTCTTCCTTGGTTAACGCTTCCTGCAGGAACTTCGTTTTACTACTTTTTCCTAAAGTGTTCATCCATAAGCTAACATTGGCTTCCTGCCAGCAATCCTTGCCTAAAACGATCTATCCGTAAAAAGTGTTCTACCCTGAAACACTTCGAAGTAATTGTCCTTAACTACCCCGTCGTCCTGACATAATTAATATTAGCAAAGCTTCTGAATACGACGAGTAAAACTGAGCAGCCAGTAACCATAAGTTAGTGCTGCACCAAAGCGTTTACTTAGATAAGTTCTATAGATACAACAATATAGAGAAAAAACAAGCTAAACAGCCTTAGTCAAGAAGTTAAAATATCCTACGCAAATGTGAGATATCTCTCACAAAGCAAGGGCCAAATCGCTGAACAACAGTCAAACAATAAATAGCTAAATTTTTCGATTTTCGAGCAAACAAAATCTTAAATAGCCGCTGACAATACCTTGAAAATTAGTTACCCTTGCGACTCATCCTGAAGGATAAAAATTGACGACTTTTTGTCACCTAAATTTGCTCAAAAGGAATTCATAAACCGGAGGCTTTGTGCAACTGATAAAATCCTTATTTTGCTGGCATGGTTTTGATAACCGTTTTCGCTTTTCCCTGATCCATACCCTATGTTATTTAGGTGTTATATTTTTCGCACTGGCCTTTTCTCTGCTATTTTTTGCCCTATTGGCAATGCTGTTAATAACGGTTTATACCGCTGCTACCAAACGCCGAATTCAGGATGCCGAATTACCACTCCCCTGGCTATATGCCTGCTCAGCCATATTTGCCCTAACGGCTATCATTATCATTTTTGTTGAAAGCAATCTTGCCTTTAGCCTGTTATTGATGCCCGCAGTATTTACTGGAATTCTGTTAACTTACCCGAGCAAAGGCAATAAAAGCTATATCCTGGGGTATAACGGGCCTGTTGATCTAACGGTTTTACAGCAAAGCAAAAGTTCGGGCACTCATCAAGCGGGCCGTATCGAGCCAACATTTAATCAAGGCGAAAAAGCGTCGAATATTGAACTTAACAATCACGCATTTGCTGTACCCTCGGGACAAGAAACGGCTCACTTGCCCCCCGATTCCTCGCCTGCAACAGGATCAGGCCAGGATATTGGCGAAGCCATTCGTCTACAAATCATGCAACATAAAAAGCTGGCCATTGGCCTGGTTGCTGCAATAGCTCTTGTGGTGGTAGTGACAATGGTATCACTCATGATAAATGAGCAAGGACCAGAAGCCCCACTCCCCACTCAAGAAGTGCTACAGCCAGAAGTAACACGGCTACATCCGGTAGAACTGCCTGATAGTTTCACTATCTTAATGTCTGAGCACCGCGGCGTTATTATCAACTGGCAGGCCGACGAAACACAGAGTAAAGAAATATGGCAACTGGCTTCGGCTCAGGGGGATAAAAGCTGTCAAAGCATTAGTTTCAATAATGGCGATGAAATACGAACAACATCAGTGACGGTTGAAGGTGGCTCAAATTATTTTGCTAATTTTTCCCCATTGGATACACAGAAAATAATCAAAAACATTGCTTTTCGTGGCAAATTCACCTTATGTGACTACACCTTTTCATTAAAAGGCAGCCAGGCGGCATTAGGAAAGCATCCTGTTTACGCTGAAATTGTTGAATATTAGCTTAGAAAAAGCCCAAATAAAAAATGCGGCCCATTACAGGCCGCATCTCTTTATCTAGCTTTATGCTTCCATGCATAACGATAGTGTCCTCGTCTCATCCTTGAATACCATTCCATGGCTCATCCGTCTACGTCCTGTTTCATCCTTGTCCATCCTGGAAAATACATCATCCTAACGTATCAACACTTTCCTAAGCTGTCCAATTCGTCATCCTGACGAGTGTCTTCCCTAAAAGTCACGTCCCGGTGAATTCATCCTGGTATGACATCCCTTTCACACAACTTCATCCTGAAATTTCCCTTCGGTCTTCATGACCTATGTCGTCCTGACATGATTAATAATACTTGATAGTTTTAAAATTCGAACCATAGGAAAATACAAAAGAGTTAATGATTTTCAAACGAAAATAGAAAATCAATGGATAAAGCAGTAAATTTCAATAAGATAAGAACGGTACAGACAGAGAAAACCAGATGAATTTACTTGATATCTTACGCCCATGTAAGACATGTCTCACAAAAAGATGGTGATAAATGGAACTACAAAAAAGCAAAACTATATTAACAAATTAATTACATTCACCTTAGCGGAAATTGAAGGCTTAAAAAACATAAATTAATGATGCTCATTGAGCAGAAACAGACGTGGACGGTAAAACAAAACTGCGGTCAATTTAATCGATTAACCGCAGTAGATTGATGTTCAATCATCACTTTTACTTTTATAGTGCACCATAAGTGAACCAGATACGTTTCCTACCGTGACTTCTTTGACAAAGTCGTAGTCAACACCTTGAAAGAAATCCCGGTACTTCTCCGTTGTGGCATAGACGGCAACCCCTTCACTGTCCAGATGCTCTTCCAATACCGTATTTACGGCCGCCATCAAATAATGACCAAACCCATGATGTTGATGTAAGGGATGAATGGCAATAAAAGATAACATATGAAAAATTTTCAACGGGACGGCTGATAGAATAATCTTTTCTTTTTCTATCATTTGCTTGGTACTAAAATATCCGGCACTCAGTAGCATCTTTAATCGCCAGTGCCAAAAGCGCTCTGAGCCGACACCGTCATCGGGACCGTTCAAGCAAGCAACGCCCACCATGGTTTCTCCAAGGTATAAGCCCACCATGGGCTGCTTGGCCTGCCAAAAAGCGCCCAGTTCTTCGCGAATTGAAGCCCTTAACCTTTGTTCGTAATCTTCCTTCTCACCATTAAAAATTTCTAAAAATACCGGATCATCATGATAGGCCTGATACAACAGAGAAGCAGCCAACTTTAGATCTTCGGTTGTTAAATAGGCGGCTCGTATGTCTACATCCATTTTCTCTGCAACTACATCAGTCATCTATAATTCCTCTCTTCTATCTTTTACTTTTTTAAAATTCAGCCATTATTCGTATAAAAAGCGCTAAATTTGACAGTAATATTATTATTTTCGAGCAAACAACCATAACAGGCTTTTTAAAATCAGGTCAAACACATTTATTAGTGTTCATTAATTCATCAACTATAATTTATACCAAATCGCATACTTATTTGGTATTTAGCAAAACCAAGATGGAGAAATTACGGTGGACAGATCAAACCACACGCTTGCCTGTCTTTTTGCCCAATTAGGCATAGACAATAGTGAAGACAGTATTAATCAGTTTATTTCATCCCATAAAGGGATACCGAGTCAGGTGACCCTGGCGGAAGCCGATTGCTGGAATAAGGCACAGGCTAATTTTTTAAAGGATGCCATTGAGGAAGACTCTGACTGGGCAGAGATAGTTGATACGCTAGATGTCATGCTTAGGTAAGCTTAGCTAAAAACAGAAAAGCGTCAGCCACCATTGAAGATGAACTCACTCTTTCAATTGCCCCAGATAACAACATAAGGTAATTACTTGTAAACTACCTTATGTTGCCAGGTGTCGTACCAAACTAGTTGCTGGTATTTCGCATATGATCGGCACCGTTACCGGTTTCTTTTAATTCGCCATTAACAAAGTGTAAGTAAGTACATTCATCTTTCGTGGTAAAACCGTCTTTATGGGTTCTGTGCGTGCGGTAAAATAATACTTGCACATTATCACCACTCACCTGGTAGTTTTCATTGAAATCAGCGACACCCAGTTGTCGATAGGCGTCCGCATAGCTGACACCTAGTGGTAAACGGGCAATCTTTTTACGATTTTCATATTCCCTATCTTCAAAGTCCGCATTGATAACATGGCCGTCTTCACCACCGCCTACAGAAACAACACAACCGGATAACGCCAGAGATAAGGGAGTGGCGATTAACAAGGCAATTAAAGATTTTTTCATTTTATTCTCTCTTGATTGAATTAAGTTATAAATAGCTTGGAAGTTAGCAATAGTTGAAAACGACATAAAGATAGCAAAAACCGAACCAAACTTATAACCAACTGATAAGATTGATAATTATATTTATAAATAAAAAACAGGCGAGACAGCCTTAGTGATATTAGCTAAAATATGGGAACATTAACAAATCAGCTTACGAAAATGACTACATCTGAAGAAATTTTGGCCATTGCCAATCAAATCGCCAACGAGGGCAAGCAACCCTCTGTCGCCCTTATTAAAGCCAGGCTCAACAAATCCGTGCCCTTACCTTCAATCGTCAAGGTACTTAAAACCTGGCAGCATGATCCCGACTTTACTTCAGTTTCCGGCGCTAGTAGCAGTCAGGATAAAGATGAAAAGCAGGGCTCAAATGAACTGTCGGAGACTATAAGTCACGCAATTGCGCCTTTGCACCAGGAGCTTAAAGAAATAAAGGCACTGTTAAGCCAATTAGTGAATGAACCCAAGCCCTAAACCCGCCATTTATTTTTCATTCAGTGGCACAACAGGCGTCAGCATTTGGATAAAGTCGGCCAGAGAGTTGGCCAGCTTTTTATGGGGTTCACAGCCAACTCGCTCTACCCACACTTCCCCTGAGTCGTTAAGCACCGACAGGATCATGTCCTCTTCATCCGTGACCGCGAAAAAAATGGTGACAGCCTGTTTCAGTTTCCTTTTCATCAGGACATGGCCGATAATATTTTCCTGAAGGCGCTCAAAATCATCCCGGCTCCAGGGGAATAATAGCGATAAGTTCCCTTCTGCACATTTGGCATGAATGGTATCGCTATAAAGAGAAGAAAAATAGTGCTTAATATCCTGGTGGATAGTCAGCTCCAATGCCGATTCTATATTATCAAAGGACAAATTTTCCTGAACCGGCACAGGCTGCCAGCAATTTTTTTGTTGATCAAAGCTTCCCTGTATACAGGGCGATGGCCAGTCATCATCAACCTCTACCGTGGGTAAATGCCCATACGTATTTTGGTAATGGTCGGTATAGCCTTGCACAAATTCCTGCAATAAACCGGTCAAATGATCATTAGTTATTTTCATCAATCAAAAACTTCCTTTAAAATACACCTAAAGCTGGCACAGACAGATATTTATGACTACATACAAAAACGCACAAGAACTAAGTAAACTTACCCTGGGCAAAACAACCAGCTATTGCAGCGAATATAACCCAGATTTACTACAAGGGGTACCCAGAAGCCTTAACCGAGATGATTTATCATTAAATGCAGCGCAACTGCCGTTTTATGGAGAAGATGTCTGGTATGGCTATGAAGTATCCTGGTTAAATGCCAAGGGCAAGCCTGTTGTCGCCGTGGCAGAGTTCAGGTTTCCTTGCACCAGTGAAAATATCGTCGAGTCAAAATCCTTTAAACTCTACCTCAACAGCTTTAACCAGACACGCTTTGACTCATTCGAGACGGTAGCCGAAGTTCTTAAAAAAGATTTATCTGAGATCATAAAAGCAGACACTTCTGTGTCCCTTTACCCCGTGACTCAATGTGCTCCATTCAGCATTCAGGAACTCGCTGCACACTGTATCGATGAGCTGGATATCCAGGTTGATAACTACGACTTCAATGCCGAGCTATTGAAACCCAGCCAGCATTCCACAGGCCAAGAGATTGTTGAAGAAAAACTGGTCAGCCACCTGCTAAAGTCAAACTGCCTGATCACCAATCAGCCTGACTGGGCCAGTATCTATATAAATTACAAGGGCAAGGCCATAGCACATGAAGCCTTGTTAAAGTATTTGATTTCTTTCAGGCAGCACAATGAGTTTCACGAACAGTGTGTCGAACGCATTTTCTGCGATTTGATGAAATACTGCCAGCTGAACGAGCTCACTGTTTACGCCCGCTACACTCGCCGCGGCGGCCTGGACATTAATCCATATCGCTCAACAACTAAGGCAAGTGCACCGAATGCGAGAACCTATAGGCAATAAATATATTTATACATTTTTGTTACGAATGAGTTAAATGAACGCTAACATTAAGCAACAATCTCATGTAAATTAACTTATAATCATGATATAGAACAATACGTATAGTTTAAGAACGATTTACAGTAAGAAGCCTGTTTTATTTAGTAGTTGTGATTTGTGTTTGTCGCACTTAATGCAATTAGTTTAGGGAAATAAAGTATTTTATGAATGGTAAAACTTCTGCGACTGAGCAGTTAAATGTATTAAAGCTCAAGCTAGATGCAGCTATAAGTTCCCGCTCAGAGTTAGAAGAAGATTTCAAATCACAATCGTCACTGCTCATTAAGTTTATTGGTAAACTTTCACTCGTATGTAAAGGCATAGATATAGAGCTGGATAACCGTCTGGCAAACCTGAGAGCATTACTGACAAAGGCCGAGCCTTTAACAGAAGTCGAAAAACAAATAGCGGTTATCAACAAGCTTATTCAAAAACAAGCAGTAAAGAATGAAAATAACATTCGCCAAATGCACGAGCAGTACATTGAGGCAGGAAAAGCGCTACAAAAAATTAATGGCTTACCCAATACGCTGAGACGAGATTTACGCTCAATAATAAAGACAAGCGAACAGTCGAAAGACTCGTTGTTTGAGTATATTCCACTACTGAGCCAGCTATTGGCCTTTTATGAAACGGCACTAAAAGCTAAAAATAACGCTCCAAAAGCAGGTATACTGAACGAACATAAGACTACAAATGCTCAGCAGCAGAGCATTGAACAAGTAAACCAGGCGATTCTTGAAAAGTTTCTAAACATTTTAAATAGCCTGGTCCTATCTGATGAGCACACCAAGCAGCTTGCCTCAATTAAACAAAGCCTTAACACCAGCATGCCTAATGAGGCATTGCTTAACAGCTTTTTAGAAACCTTCAATGTCATTATTGAAGACTTTAACGAAGAAAGGGAAACTTCAGAGACCTTCCTTTCAACCCTGAATGATACCTTAACGGCAATGCAATCTGCGCTGCGTACCACGCTTTCAGGAACAAGAAAGTCGACCCAAAAACACAATAAGCTGAATGAACAACTGCATCAACATATAGATGATATGTCTGGCGTGGTTAGCAATGCCACGTCGCTCACTGACATTAAGTCAGATATCAATGAAAAACTCACTTTAATCGCCAGTGCTCTGGAAGAAAAAACCAGTTTTGAGTCCGAACAGCAGCAGGCACTTGAGCAGCAACTGAAAGAAATGAATGCCAAGGTAAAGCGTTTGGAAAAACAAAGCGCATCATTTGAAAAAAGATTGCAAGAAACACAAACCAAAAGCATGCAGGATGCGCTGACAAAATTAAACAATCGCGCCGCATTTGACGAATACTTTACCAAGCAAATGGTGCGCTATCACCATGATGCATTCGAGTTAGCCATTGTTATTCTGGATCTGGACGATTTTAAACGAATCAATGATACTTATGGCCATACCGCTGGAGACAAAACGCTTCAGGTTATTGCCAATACACTTACCAAACATATCCCCAAGGATGTCTTTATCGGCCGGTACGGCGGTGAAGAGTTTGTGCTGATCTTTAATAATGTCAAAAAGCAAAAATTGCTGACCGAGTTAAATAACATTCGCAAGCAAATCTCCCGACTGCCCTTTAAATTCAAAAGCAATAAAGTCAGTATCACCATGTCAATAGGTGCCACTCTTGTGCAAAAAGACGATAATATCCATATCGCCTTTGAACGCGCAGATAAAGCACTCTACCAAGCCAAGGAACAAGGAAAAAATCGCGTCGTCTATCTGTAGTTAATATCCTGTATAAGGAGTTTCATCATGCATACTCAGCTTAACCCGGTCGGCAATATGAATTTGCTGTCGCAAATCGAAGTAGATCAGTTGCAGCAATCCGCCACCAGCGAACTCTACAACTTATACCGCAATTGTTCCCTTGCCGTATTGAATGCAGGAAGCCACACTGACGATGCAGAAGCCATCTACCAGCAATACCAGGACTTTCATATTCAGGTATTGAGAAGGGAGCGAGGGGTAAAGATCGATTTACAAAATCCTCCCCCACATGCCTTTGTTGACGGTAAGATCATCAAGGGAATTCAAGAGCACCTCTCTGCCGTTTTGCGTGATATACTCTTTACCAATAACAGGTATAAAGACTTTCCCCAAGCCTCAGAGCAGATCACCCACGTCACCTTTGATATATTGCGTAATGCCAACTCTATCCTGCCGGATACAGAACCCAATTTGATCACTTGCTGGGGCGGTCATTCCATCAACCATATTGAATACAAGTACACCAAGGAAGTCGGTTACCAGCTGGGACTGAGGGGCTTTAATATCTGTACCGGCTGTGGCCCGGGCGCCATGAAGGGGCCAATGAAGGGCGCTACCATAGGACACGCCAAACAGCGCAACACGGACGGTCGTTACATAGGCTTAACCGAGCCCAGCATAATTGCCGCCGAACCCCCTAATCCTATAGTCAATGAGCTGGTGATCATGCCGGATATCGAAAAACGCCTCGAGGCCTTTGTCCGTATCTCACACGGTATAGTCATCTTTCCTGGCGGCGCAGGTACCGCAGAAGAGCTGCTATATATTCTCGGCATCATGTTAAACGTAAAAAACCAGGCACAAAAACTGCCGATTATTTTAACCGGCCCGAAAGAGAGCGAAGACTATTTTCGCGAAATTGACGCCTTTATCGGGGCCACTCTTGGCGAAAAGGCCCAGCAACTGTATCAAATCATCATAGAGGACGGCGAAGGTGTAGCCCAGGCCTTAAAAGCCGGCTTACCCGATGTTATTACCTATAGAAAACTAACTGGGGACGGCTATCACTTTAACTGGTCACTGGTAATAGAGCCTGAATTTCAACACCCGTTTGAGCCCAGCCACGAGAATATGGCGGCATTAAAATTAAGCAATGATCTGGACACGGCAACATTAGCCGCTAACCTAAGACGGGTTTTTTCGGGTATAGTGGCAGGGAATGTAAAATCAAACGGGATCAAAGCGATCAGAGAACAGGGACCATTCACCATTTCCGGCGAATCGAAAATCATGTCGCTAATGGATAAGTTGCTGCAGTCCTTTGTTGATCAGCAGCGCATGAAATTGCCCGGCAGTGAATACATCCCGTGTTACCAGATTGCAGAGGAATAATAATGTCGGTTCATCTTGTATTAATAGACGCACTTAACTTGATACGACGTATCTACGCCGTACAGGAGCGTCCATTTCTGTTGAATAATGAACTGGCGGAAAATACCCAAAAACAAGTGCTGTTCAATACCCAGCAAGCTTGTAGTCAAGCATTGTCAAAGATCCTTGACCTGCAATGCCCTAGCCATGCCCTGGCCGTTTTTGACAGCCAGCAACCCTGCTGGCGATACCAGTTGTATCCCGACTATAAAAAAGGCAGAAAGAAAATGCCCGAGCACCTGGCGAGCAAATTGCCCGATGTCCAGGATGAGTTTATGAGCCTGGGAGTAGACTCCTTAGTATCAGAGCAAGATGAGGCCGATGATCTTATTGCCACGCTTGCCATTAAAGTGGCATTACGGGGACAAAAGGTCACCATAATCTCGACGGATAAGTGTTTCTTATCTCTGCTTAATAACAATATCCAGGTTTATGACTACTTCAACCGCAGGTACCTGGATGATGGCTATGTTCAGGAAAAGTTCAATGTCAGACCAGAGCAACTAATGGACCTGTGGACATTAACCGGAGACAGCACCAATAAGATCCCCGGTGTTGCCGGCATAGGCCAGGTCACGGCATCATCTCTGCTTAACCAATACGGTTCGTTGGCAGCCCTGCTCTCGGCTAGCGACCTAAAAACCAGTATCAGTAGCAAGCTTAAACAGGATGAAACGCAAATTGAGCTAAGTCGACAATTATTAAAGTTGAAGCAAGATATCCCCCTTGGTTTTAACCTTAAGGACATCAGGTTAGCCCAAACAGATACTAGCAGTACCGACGAGCCTATGCCTGTCAATTGAGCTTAGCCATTCGATAAAAAAGCTTAGTTAAGTTTACAAAACGCCTAACTAACTATTTTTTAAGATTAAGCGACAGGACTTTAAAATTATTTCGCATATAGTTATCCTGTGACTCAAATAATTTATTTAATCATTTATCACGCTTTCTCCTTTATAAGTAAGAAAGCTCGGCAAGGAAAAAAATGAATAAAAAAGTCGTTATACGTGTACTATTGGCATTGTTCGCATACGGAGTATTTGTTGCCTTAGTCATGCTCTTCTATGATGACAGCCCTTCCAATATGCAATGGGAAGACAGAGAAGCCTATAACCGCCAATATATTTCAAAGCTGACCCTGGACAACTTTAGCTTTGAACAGGCCTTGGAAGAATTAGGCAGTCCGGACATCACAGAAGCTAAAAAGATAGACGATACCAAATACCAGGTAATGTTTTACCGTACCCAACACGTTAAATCGGACGGCATTACCACACAAGACGAATGTACGGCCCTGCTGTTTAAAGATGGCCAGTTAACCGCCATTGGCAATACCGCCTACCAGCAGTTTCAACAACTTTAGTCTAATAGTTTCTCCTCCCCACATCCCCTATACTGGCTGAGTTGGTATAGTTTGTGCTAAATCAAACTTTCATTAAATGTTGGCAATTTAAACATTTTCTCTAGCGCAAACTATACTAGTATAGCGTTCCTATAAATAAAGGTGCTTTAATACCAATTGAAATAATAAATTGACCAACTTAGAGCTTCATTAGCAAGCTTAGAACAAACAAAATTATTTAAACATAGTCGCTCTATATTTCATTAATTTTGTGAAGTTATCAGCTTGCTAATGAGCTCCCAAAGGGCGAGTTTAAAAGGCTTATATGCTTACGTTTTGATTTTGACAAGGACCCTACATGGATGTAGGTTATTAGACAATGCAGGAGCAATTGTCCTGAATAACCATTCTCTGCAATCAATGCCTTGCCTCTAAACCTTTTAACTCTCGCTAAGTGATCAATTAATTAATTCACTTGGTATAACCTATATGGCCGAAACATGATGTCGGTCCAGTGAAAGGTTTTAAGCTGGCATACACAGCTATGTCGTGATATAAAGCAGCACAATTTTCTCAAGTGGTTTGATCAGTTACGCTTGAGGGTTATTTTTCAAGAAATTATTTCAAAAGGTAAATTTAATGGCTAAGCAAACCATAACAGTTATACCCGGTGATGGCATCGGTCCAGATATTATTGACGCAACCATTCAAGTGCTTGATAAAGCAGGTTGTGACTTTGAATATGAATTTGCAGACGCTGGCCTTACTGCCTTAGAAAACCATGGTGACCTGGTTCCAGAAGAAACTTTAGAGCTTATCAAGAAAAACAAGATCACTCTAAAGGGCCCACTAACAACACCTGTAGGTGAAGGTTTCACTTCTATTAATGTTACCTTGCGCAAACAATTCCAACTATATGCCAATGTTCGTCCTGTTCTGTCATTCAAAGGCACCAAGGCCCGTTATGAGAACATAGATATCATCACTATTCGTGAAAATACCGAAGGCATGTATTCAGGGCTTGGTCAAACCGTTTCTGAAGACGGTGCTCAGGCAGAAGCCATGAGTTTGATCACCCGAGAAGGTGCCGAGCGTATCGTAGAGTTTGCCTATGAAACCGCACGCAAGGAAGGCCGTAAAAAAGTGACTGCCGTGCATAAGGCTAACATTTTGAAATCTACCTCAGGCCTGTTTTTGAAGGTCGCCCGTGAAGTGGGTGAGCGTTATCCTGATATCGAATCTGCAGAAATGATCGTCGACAACTGCTGCATGCAACTGGTGATGAATCCTGAGCAGTTTGACGTCATTGTAACCACTAACCTGTTTGGCGACATCTTATCTGATTTATGTGCCGGTTTGGTTGGTGGCCTGGGGATGGCACCAGGAGCCAACATAGGTAAAGACTGTGCTATTTTCGAAGCCGTACATGGTAGTGCTCCTGATATTGCCGGTAAAAACCTGGCGAACCCAACATCTGTTATCCTGGCCGCTATTCAAATGCTTGAGTACTTGGGCATGGCAGACAAAGCCGAGAATATCCGCAAAGCCATTACAGAAGTGATAGAATCAGGTGATCGCACAACACGTGACCTGGGTGGCACACACGGCACAACCGATTTTACAGAAGCCGTCTTAGAACGTTTATAATAAACAAGCAAGAACACAAAAAGCCGCGCAACCCGCGGCTTTTTTAATATCAGTATCCGCCATATATTTACGCATCTCTTACCGAGCGAATTATTCGTCGGTCCAGTACCAAGGCTTCATCGTTTTTGCCGTCGTAATCAAATTGGCTCAACAGGTAACTTATGGCATTTTGCCGGGCCTGCCGCTTATCATTTGCCTTGATCACCACCCAGGGACAATCATCCGTACTGGTATGAATAAACATTTCTTCCTTGGCTTGAGAGTATGCCTGCCACAACGGCTGGCATTGTCTGTCAATAGGGCTGAGTTTCCATTGTTTAAGCGGATCGGTTTCTCGCTTGGTAAAGCGCCTGGCCTGCTCTTCCTTACTAATTGAAAACCAGAACTTGATCAGGTGGATACTCGAATTTTTCAGCATTTTTTCAAACTCTGGCGCCGCCTGTAAAAACTCGTCAACCTGATCTTCTGAGCAATAGCCCATTACCCTTTCGACCCCGGCCCTGTTGTACCAGCTGCGATCAAACAATACCATCTCGCCGGCAGAAGGCAGATGAGCGACATAGCGCTGAAAATACCACTGGCTCATTTCCCTTTCGGTCGGTTTTTCCAGGGCAACCACACGGCACCCCCTCGGGTTAATATGCTCAATAATGCGTTTAATTACTCCACCTTTCCCTGCCGCATCACGGCCCTCAAACAGGGCAACAAGCTTAACGCCCTGCGCTTTTATCCAATATTGCAGTTTTAACAGCTCGATATGTAGCAGATGCATCCTTTCTTCATATTCGGCTTTGGATACTTTTTCTTTTGCCAGCCTGTGATGGGTACCGTTTGATAAATCACCAAATTCTTCCTGCCGACTATGGGCTTGTATTGAGACTTCTTTAAGGCTTTTACTCTTTTCTACCATCAAATAGGTTTCCAAATTGGCGTTCGGCTTATTTAACATACTAATGTGCATATACAAAAAAAGGCCAGTGAAATCTGACCTTTTTAAAAAGAAACAAGAGATTATCCGTTAGTACTGAGGAATCGGTGACAGTAAGCGGGCATGCACGGTGACTTCCTCCCTGTCATAATACAGGTGCTTGGCATAAAGTTCATACTTAACCTTATGCTCGGCAAAGGCGTCTTTAATGGACTGCAGATCTTTTGTCACCTGCTGATAACGCCCCTTCATCGGCAGTTTCAAGTTAAAAATGGCTTCCTTACAATAGCCTTTTAACAGCCACTGGCTCATTAGCCAGGCAACCCGATGGGGCTTTTCCACCATATCACACACCAGCCAGTAAACATTTTGCTTGGCCGGGACAAATTTAAACCCGTCTATGGTGTAGTGCTTGACCTGTCCTGTTTCCATAATGGACTCGGCCATGGGGCCGTTATCTACGGCAGATACCATCATGCCACGGCGCACCAGCTGATAAGTCCAGCCACCGGGTGCGGCCCCTAAATCAACCGCTTTCATGCCAGAGGTTAACCGTGTGTCCCACTGATTTCTGGGAATAAAATATAAAAAGGCTTCATCCAGCTTTAAGGTGGAGCGGCTGGGTGCCTTGCTGGGAAATTTCAGCCTGGGGATCCCCATGGGATGAACCGAGCTGTTATGACCAAAAGAATAACCAAGAATCACCTGCTGACCACTTAAAAACAGGGCATGTAAAATGGCGCCATGGTTATCGCCCTTTTCCGTCAACACCTTGTTTTTTCGCAGGGCCTGCCTCAAGGGTACGGCCAGCTTGCGGCAAAACTTGGATAAGGATTTGCCGTCGTTGGTATCCAGAGTCTCCATGCGCAAATCGGCATATTGCCAGTCATCGCCCAGTGCCTCACTGATGGCCTCCACTCGGTTATACTCTGGCAAGTCCAGCTTATCCGTCAAAGCGACAAACCAGTCCCGGGCAAATATCAGGCGCTTTAACGGCAATTTCTCCATTAACAGCTCGCCATGCTCCGGATCGTGCAGATGAAAATATACCAATCCCTGATGCTTGGTTAACTCCAGGTAGCCATAGACTTCATTCCATGCGGCCTTTTCCTGAATCTCTGCGCCACATTCTTTTTCAAATCCGGGACGACAATATAATACGATAGTGGTCATAGTTTAGATTTACCTGCAAACGCCAGTAGCAACCAGGCCAGCGCCATTAACATGCCGCCAAATGGGGCAAGTTTTCCAATGAGTATAAAATCAAAAAAGGTTTTAGCATAAAGGCTGCCACTAAAACACAAAATTCCCAAGATAAAGCAAAGGCAAGCCAGCATCAGGATTTTAGAAGCCTGCTGCCTAGCCCATACCAGGCTCGCCAATAGTGCCAGGGTATGAATAAGCTGGAACGTCACTGCAGTATCAAGTCGCCCCTGGGCTTCCAGGGGCAATGCTTGTCCGCCATGGGCAAGCCAGGCGCTGAATAATACGGAAAAACAGCCGCTAACTCCAACAAAAATCATCATGTATCGAATCTGATCAGCAATATTCATTGATAAAGTCCCTTATTGTGCTTACCGCGCCATCTATATGCTGGCAATGACTAAAGCCTGATTTAACCCTGGGTTTAAGATCATGGTCACCATCGGGGAAAAACTTAACCCGACATAGCTCTGATAAAGCATAGTGGTTTACTTCCTGTTGGCTGCCAAGGGCGTCCCTTTCGCCCTGCAGGATCAGCACGGGCTTTCGAGTTTGTTGCAAGGGCTCCAGCCTGAGGTTTTCGGGCTTTTTCTGGGGATGAAACGGGTAACCTAAACAGACAACCCCCTTGCCGTTAATGTCTTCCTGGCTGGCCAGAGTCGCCGCCACTCGACCGCCCATGGACTTGCCGCCAATAAAGACAGGCAAATCAGTATCAATACCGGCTAAAACTTCACCATAGCACTCAAGCAGCTTGGGCATTCTATCTGGCGGTCGGCGCTTGCCGTCCTGCTGGCGCTTGACCATATAGGGAAAGTTGAAGCGCAGGACACTGATGCTTTCCTTATTCAGGCCCTCGGTTACCCTCTGCATAAATTCATGGGTCATCCCGGCACCGGCGCCATGAGCAAAGACAAAAAGTGCCTTTGGATGCTCTGCCTTATCCATCAATACTTGTGTCATTATTGTATCTGCCCATCGCTAATATCTTCTTGCTCGGCACCAACGGTGTCCAGCATCCACTCCCTAAATGCGGCGATTTTACCTATATCCATCTGCTCCTCGCGGCAGACAATATAAAAGCCGTTCTTGCTGACTAGCACATCGTTAAAGGGACAGATCAAGCGTCCGGCGTCAATATCCGGTTTTGCCAGCACACTATTGGCCAGTGCCACTCCCTGCCCGTGTATGGCGGCCTGAAGTACCATGGCGGAATGGCTGAATATAGGGCCATGGTTAACATTTACGCCCTTGACACCGACCTGTTTAAACCAACGCTTCCAGTCTCGCCTGGAGGTATCATGCAGCAAATTATGCTGCGCAAGGTCATTGACAGTGAATAGCGGCTTCTTATCGCTTTGCAGCAAGGGGGAGCATACCGGGATCAAGTACTCGGTATGCAGCTTGTCGGCATGAATATTCGGCCATTTTCCGCGGCCATGATAAATGGCGATATCAACATCTTCGGTCAGGGAATTATCCGGTTGATCAACCGCCTTGATCCGCACATCAATTTCTGGATGTAACAAGTTAAAGGCATTTAAGCGCGGTACCAGCCACTGGATGGCAAAACTTGGTTGCAAGCTTACGGTAATGGCCCCTTTGGCGCCACGGGCCAATAACTTTTCCGTGGCGTCATGTAAGGCGGTAAAAATATCCTTGATATCGAGAAAGTAGGACTGACCTTCCTCCGTTAGCAATAAGGCACGATTTTTTCGCATAAATAACTTAATGCCAAGATGCTCTTCCAAAGATTTAATTTGATGGCTGATCGCCGCCTGAGTGACGAATAATTCTTCAGCGGCGCGGGTAAAGCTTAACTGCCGGGCAGATGCTTCAAAAGCCCGTAATGCGTTGAGTGGTGGGAGTCTGTTAGCCAAGTATCACCTATTTATATGACGAGAATATGACAGCGCATGAATAAAAAACCAAATATTTCACATAAGAATTATTCATTAGTTTTTCTAATGGAAGACATTATAAATTGTCATTTTCATTTTTACCAGTACCCACGTATTATTCGCACTGTAGATGAAGGACAACATCTTCAACCCGTTAACAGCCGGGCTTAATTTTGAATGTGTTCCCCCAACCCACATTCATCCATGCAAGAGAAAGGTCCTTAAACATCTATAAGGATATTTGACGTTTATATTACAGGTGCCATTATGAAAATTGCTAAAACATTATCAGTATTATCTCTTATTACACTATCAAGTGTTGTTGCTTCTGTGCAAGCAGTTGAATTAGTGCAAGTAGAACCAATCAAGAAAGTCGTTCTTACTCATGAGGTAAAAATCGACTTGGAGCAGTCATTAAAAACCATGCAGATTAACCTGGTACCAAGTGTGCAAACCGCGCACGAAATGATCGCTAAACAAGATAAGGTTTTAACCAAGAAAGCTGACAAGCTGCTTAGCAAGGCTGCCGTAATCGCCGAGTAATACCATTACTATCTTTTCTCTAGAAAATAAAAAAGGTGTCATTAGACACCTTTTTTATTGGCCGAGGGCCTGATGATTCGAGTCTTTATCCCGTGATCAAAGGCTCAAAGCCCTTAACCAAGTCATCAATTGCCTTCATTTGTTTCAGGTAAGGCTCCAGCTTATCCAAAGGAAGCGCACAGGGACCATCACATTTTGCCTGCTCCGGTTCTGGGTGAGCCTCAATAAACAGGCCGGCAATGCCAATCGCCATGCCGCTACGAGCCAGTTGAGCCGCCTGGGCACGCCTGCCATCGGCCGAGTCCGTGCGTCCGCCAGGGCGCTGCAAGGCGTGGGTGGCATCAAACATCACGGGCGCATAGGATTTCATTTCATCCATGGCCAGCATATCCACCACCAGGTTGTTATAGCCAAAGCAGCTGCCGCGCTCACACAAAATAACCTGTTCGTTACCTGCCTCGGCAAACTTGTTAATGATATGGCGCATTTCATGTGCCGCCAAAAACTGTGGTTTTTTGACATTGACAATCGCATTCGTTTTCGCCATGGCCACCACCAGGTCCGTTTGACGCGCCAAAAATGCCGGCAGCTGAATAATATCAACAACATCGGCAACCGGTGCAGCCTGATATGGTTCATGCACATCCGTGATAACCGGCACATTAAAGGTTTGCTTGATTTCTTCGAATATTTTAAGCCCCTCGTCCATGCCTGGGCCTCGATAAGAAGTAACGGACGAACGGTTCGCTTTGTCAAACGACGCCTTAAACACATAGGGAATACCCAGCCTTTGCGTGATTTCCACATAATGCTCGGCAATTTTTAATGCCAGATCTCTTGATTCCAGCACATTCATGCCGCCAAATAACACGAACGGCTTTTCATTGGTTATGTCGAAATTTGCCAGTTGAATTGATTGCAAACCCATAAATAAAATCCTTAGTAAAAAAGTGTTAGCCAATGGCCTGTAAGATTTGCCCGCACAGCCAGGCCATATAGGTACCGACAGTGTAACCAAGCACCGCCAGCAGTACACCTACCGGCGCCAGCGATGGGTGAAATGCCGAAGCAACCACAGGAGCAGAAGCTGCGCCCCCGACGTTAGCCTGGCTTCCTACCGCCATATAAAACAATGGCGCCTTGATAAGCTTAGCAACAAATAACATCAAGCCGGCATGGATCAGCATCCAGACAACCCCGATAACAAAATATACCGGGGTATCGGCGATCATGGTGACATCCATTTTCATACCTATGGAGGCGATCAGGATATAAAGAAATGCCGAGCCGACCCTTGACGCCCCCACTCCTTCAAGCTCTCTCAATCGAGTGAAAGAGAGCGTGATACCAACAGTTGTGGCAAACACTATCATCCAGAAAAACTTGCTATGGAAGCTAAAGCGGGCCAGGTCCGGGTGATTGGCAACAAAATACGGGGTTATGGTATCGGCAAATAAATGAGCGAAACCAGTGACACCTAGACCTATCGCCAGGATGATCATGAGATCGGGTAAAGTGGCGATGCGTGCATGCTTGGCGTGAAAATTCTCCACCTTTTCCTTTAATTCACTGATGGCCGAAGTATCTGCACCAGTTCTTTCATCGATAACCTTGGCCTTGCCCGACATGATCAGCAGCACCGCCATCCAAAGGTTGGCAACGATTACATCAACCGTGACCATGGCCGAGAATATTTTATCGCCGGCGCCATATATTTCCTTCATCGCCGCCTGATTGGCACTACCGCCAATCCAGCTACCTGCGACTGTGGTCATGCCTTTCCAGACGGCTTCCGGGCCCTCGACACCTAATAACTCGGGTGAAAAGCTGGCAACAATCATTAGCGCAATAGGACCACCAACAACTATACCCAGGGTACCGGTAAAAAACAGGATAACGGCTTTGTTACCCAGACGGGCTATCGCCTTAAGATCGACACTGATGGTCAGCAAGACCAGACAGGCAGGTAGCAGGTATCTGGAGGCGACATAATAAATATTGGACTCTTCACCACGGATGACACCAAAGGTATTGAGCAGGGAGGGCAAAAAATAGCATACCAGTACCGCAGGTACGACACTGTAAAATTTTTGCCAGAAACGAACTTTGCAATGGGCGGTATAAAAAACAAAGCCCAGCATAAGTGCCAGAAAGCCCAGTATGGTCGCGTCATTGGTAATGAGTGGCGCATGCAAGGCTGCCTGCTCCAAAGCATTTTCTTGTTGCATAGGGGTCCTAATAATTTTTATAAGTGATTAATGTAAAACGGTTTCAGCAATATTTATCTTGTCTAATTGTAACTTTAACAGCTGGGCCGCCGGGTCTTTTGGGCAATGCTCAACAAAATAGCGATAATCATCATAGGCCACTCTAAAGCAATCGAGCTGGTGAAGCAAAAAGCCACGATCTCTGCGCTCAAAGGGATCATCGGGACGCAGGGCCAGTAGCACATCGACACTCTTTAACGCCTTGTCAAAAGCCAGCTCACGGATCAAGGCATTTTTCAAATGGCTTAAGTATTCCAGCACCACCGCCTTAGTCTCCATGGCAGGCAGGTTATACTCACTCGGGTCTCCACCCAGCTCGTCCATGCGATTATCCAGCTCCTGCCAATTTAAAGACTCGCCGGTGACAGGGTCGAAGATAATGGCGTACACTTCATCGCACTCAATTCTGACCATGATTTTTTCAGGCACGAAAACCAGGTCACAGCTAAAGCCACAGGCTTCAATGATATGGCACAAAACCGCGGCCTTTAGCACTGGCGCCATCACACGATAATCTATGGCCGGACATAACCGGTAACCAAGTACAGGCCAAAACGCCCGTTGCGTCTCCAAAAACAATTGCTCGACATAAAGCTCGTTGATCAATTGCTCCGCCTTTTGCAAAGGCTCGTCGATTTCTTCTATCGCCAAGGCGCATTGTTCGATAATGGCTTGCAGCGACTTTTGTAAATTATCGACCGAGGTTTCAAAAATGAACTCTTCAATCAATACAAACGACTGCAACAAATTTTTTTCATCAGAAGCCACTTCTGATAACAATAATTCATTCATTTATATTCAGATAACTAGTAAACAAGCGGTAAAACCCCAACACATGGAAATTGGGAGATTCGTTTTAAACTCGCCTATAAAAATAGGGGTTCCTTGGTCATGGCCAACCTGAATACCAGCATTACCCAGCCCATGGCCCCCAGGTAACCTATGATCTGTATGGTGCGGTTTCTTGCCAGCTTTAAGGTGTAATAACCGGTAAAAATATAGGCAATAATGGCCAGTAGCTTTTCTCCCAGCCACAGCTGTTCGAACGGATTCAGGTGCAATCTAACCGCCATTATCACACCCAGGGTTAACAACAGGGTATCGATCAGGTGAGGTGTTACCTTGACCCACTTTCGCTTTAGCTGTGTCGATGCCGTTAAGGTCCAGACAAAACGTAAGGTAAACAAAGCAATACTCATCACAGCCAGAGTCATATGCAAATGTTTAAGTATTATCATAGCGTTTCCTAGTTATTATTATCGGCTTGCCAATATGCCCAAGTGATCCTGTCATTGCCAGACAAATCCGTCATGGTTTGCGCATCGACATAGCCGAGTTCCGTTAAAATAGTTCTGACCTCAACGCCCTGTTCATAACCATGTTCAAAAAACAGGCTTCCCTTGCTATTTAGGTAAGATCTAGCCTTATCCGCGATATGCCTGATATCCGCCAGGCCCTTATCTTCTGCCACTAAAGCCGACTTGGGTTCAAACCTGACATCTCCCTCTGACAAGTGCCTGTCATCCGGGTCAATATAAGGAGGATTACTGACAATAATATCAAATAGCTGCTTGTTATCGACCTGCTCAAACCAGCAGCTCAAATAGATACTGACGCGCGACAGGCCTAACTGTTCCGCATTTTTTTGTGCCAGTTTTACCGCATCAGGATTAAAGTCAACTGCTTCCACCAGCCAGTTTGGCCTTTCAGAGGCCAATGCCAGCGCTATGGCACCGGTTCCCGTTCCCAAATCCAGACATCTCAGTGTGTTATCGTACCTGTCCTGATACAGGAACAATACCTGTTCCACCAAGGTTTCGGTATCCGGGCGAGGAATTAGTGTTACGGGAGAAACCGCCAGTGGCAGTGACCAGAACTCTTTTACCCCCGTGATGTAAGCAACTGGCTCTCCGGCGGCACGCCGCTTAATAAGCGCAAAAAAGGCATTTACCTCAGACTTTGGCAATAGTTTTTCCGGCCAGGTCAAAAGATAGGTTTCAGGCTTGTCCAGCACAAAGCACAACAGCACTTGCGCATCCAGCCTAGGACTATCAGATACGGGAGTAAGCTGCAGGCAGCCCTGTTCAATCAAGGCTGCCAAGGAATACTTTTTATGCTCAGACACAGAAATTTTCAAAGGTAAAGATTAGTTTTGATCGGCTAGGGCTGCCAACAAGTCGGCCTGGTTTTCCTGCATAATAGGGTCGAGTACCAATTGCAAGTTGCCCTCAATCACCTCATTTAATCTGTATAGCGTCAGATTGATACGATGATCCGTCATCCGTCCCTGAGGATAGTTATAGGTGCGTATCCGCTCAGATCTGTCGCCACTGGCAACCAGGTTACGGCGCGAAGATTCCTCTTCACTGCGGCGCTTCTCGTCTTCTGCCTGTTGAAGCCTTGCAGCCAATACTGACATTGCCTGTGCGCGGTTCTTGTGCTGCGAACGCTGATCCTGGCATTCCACTACGATGCCGGTTGGCATATGGGTAATACGAATCGCCGAGTCGGTTTTGTTAACGTGCTGACCACCGGCTCCGGATGCCCTGAAGGTATCAACCTTCAAGTCCGCCTTGTTGATTTCTATGGCTTCGGATTCGGGGATTTCAGGCATCACCACCACGGTACAGGCCGACGTATGAACACGGCCCTGAGATTCTGTTTCGGGGACACGTTGCACTCGGTGGCCGCCGGATTCGAATTTCATCTGGCCATAAACGCCTTCACCCACCATCTTGGCTATGATTTCTTTGAAGCCGCCCTGCTCACTTTCGTTGGCATTCATTAATTCAATTTTCCAGCCCATTTTCTCGGCATAGCGGCTATACATGCGGAACAGATCACCGGCAAATATCGCCGCTTCATCACCACCGGCACCGGCGCGGATTTCCAGGAAGCAGTTATTGTCATCATTAGGATCTTTTGGCAACAATAATATCTGCAACTCCTGCTCAAGTTCTTCAATGGTACTTTTAGCGGTTTTCAGCTCTTCCTGAGCCATTTCTCGCATATCCGGATCACTGTCCTTGAGCATTTCTTCGGCCATTTCCAAATCTTCTTCGGCCGTTTGAAAGTCCTTAAATACCTTGGTAGTGGTTTCCAGTTGCGAGAACTCTTTCGACAGCGCCTTGAACTTATCTTGATCGGCTATGGTATCGGGATCAGACAGCAGGGCCTGAACTTCTTCAAAGCGTTCTACCAAGCCTTCAAGCTTTTGATATACTGATTTTTTCATTAAATTTTCTTATCGCTTAATATTCGTGATAAATAATTTCTTAATTCCCCATTATATAGATTATCCGCGCCTTGCGCATGCTATCTGGGGGAATAGTTAAGAAGTGTCTCTATTTTTATTAGCCAGGTCGAAAACAAGGGTTAAGCCTACGGGCATTTAGCCGGCTAATATTTGCATACAAAAATCGAATGCACGGAGTTTATAAGCATAGCTTCGCACTTTCAACGGGAAATTGGGGAAAGCTAGCTCAGAACAAGCTAACCTTTGCTGTCCAGATTAAAAATATCGCGCAGGTAAACCAGTTTATCCAGTTCACCGCCCTGAGCCGCTGACTGAAACGCGCTGGTCGGGGCATGCATAAATTTATTGGTTAACTTGGTGGCCAGTTCGGCCAGTACCGCTTCCGGCGCCTTGTTGTTCTTTAACTGCAACATGGCTTTTTCTAACAGCTGATCCCGGTTGGCCAGGCACTGGTTACGGAAACTCACTACGGTATCCTGGGTATTCAGGCCGCGCAGCCAAGACATAAAGCTGTCGGTCTGGGTGCTGACAATGTTTTCTGCCTGTACCGCTGCCTTACGGCGGTTTTCAATGTTTTGCGCAATAATGCCCTGCAAGTCATCAACCGTATATAAGAAGACATCTTCCAAATCGGCAACCTGCTCTTCGATATCTCTGGGAACCGCCAGATCCACCATAAAGATGGGCTTGTGCTTGCGTTGTGCCAGCGCGTTTTCTACCATGCCCTTACCTATAATGGGCAAGGTGCTGCCGGTTGAACTGATCACAATATCGGCATTGCTGATTTGTTCTGGGATTTGCGCCAGGGTGATAACATCGGCGCCAATTTGCTCCGCCATGCTTTCGGCGCGAGAAATGGTCCGGTTGGCGACAGTGATCTTGCCCACCTTGTTTTCATATAAATGCTTGGCCACCAGTTCTATGGTTTCACCGGCGCCAACCAGAAGGACCCGGGTATTTTCCAGGCTGGCAAATATATGCTTGGCAAGGTTTACCGCGGCAAAGGCCACAGAAACGGCACTGGCGCCTATTTCGGTATCGGTTCTAACCTGTTTGGCCACACCAAAGGTACGCTGAAACAGACGGTCCATCACCAGGGCCATGGAACCCGCGGCTTTCGCCTGGCTATAGGCCTGTTTCATTTGTCCCAGTATTTGCGGCTCTCCCAAGACAAGGGAATCAAGACCACAGGCAACACGCATCATATGATTCACCGCATGTTGATCTTTATGCCAGTACAGGCTGGGCATAATAGTAGACGCCGGTACCTTGTGGTAATTTTCCAGCCAGTGAACCACTCGCTCTTGTGTAGCCTCAACATTGCCGTCTTGCACCAGATAGAGCTCGGTTCTGTTGCAGGTAGACAGGATGGCTGCTTCACGACACTGCACATTATCCAGCATTTCCTGCAAGGCAGCGCTTAAATGATCCGGGCTAAAGGAAATTTTTTCCCTGACCGCAACGGGAGCAGTTTTATGGTTAATACCTACGGCAACAATTGACATAATGCGTTAAATTCAGCCTATTTTAATATACTTGACCGGTTCATTAGCTTAATAAACTCTGGCCACTAGATCTTACAACGTAGAGCAGATCAGAAAATTGATTAACCATATTATTATTCAGGATTTGATTAAAATATATGATCTGCAACAAAAACAGGCCGTAATTTTACAAAATATCGGGAATGAATGAAAGTCGCTTACAAGGGAGCAGCAAATATATTACCATAGCGGTTTTAAATCTGGCTCTATGTAATCACAGTGATAGCAAACAAATTTCTCATATCCTGCCTGCTGGGCATATCCTTGCTCTCTGGCTGTGCCAGTGTCAAGCAAACAAGCCATTCACCAGAACAGTTGATGCAAAATGCCAATGACAGAACCCGGCAGTTGTCTCAATTAAAAGCCTGGGATATTCAAGGGAAAATCGCCTTTATACAGCCAGGAAAAAGGGAAAGAGCCTCCCTGAATTGGCAATATCAGCAGGAGCCGTTAAACCAGAAACTTAACCTGACCAGCTATTTGGGCATCAATGTCCTGCATTTAGCATCTGAAAACGGGCAACATAAGGTAGAAGTCGACGGAGAGGAATACCAAAGCGATGATCTGGAATACTTAATCTACTCGCTAACCGGATTGACTCTCCCGACAGAAGCTCTGAGTTACTGGCTTAAGGGCATTCCCTACTTAAAGCAGGATAAACTCGAATACGACGAGCTTACACAATTGCCAAGCAAATTAACCAGCCGATATAATGGCCAGCATTGGCAGGTAAAGTATGGTAAATATCAAATCGTTAATCAGTACAGGCTAGCCACCAGCTTTACCATCTCCCAGTCTGAGCTGACAATAAAAATACTTGTTAATAAATGGACAACTTAATAGAGGTACAAGTGCCTGCTTCACATTTTCACACTTTCCCGTCACCGGCAAAACTCAATTTATTTCTCCATGTTGTTGGACAAAGAGCAAACGGTTACCACGAACTGCAATCTATTTTTCAGTTTATTGACAGATGTGACACCCTAAATATTCGTGTTACCGATAGTAATGACATTGTTCTCCTAACCCCTATTCAAGGCGTAGAAAGTGAAGATAACCTTATTATCAAGGCGGCAAAAATATTACAGTCTCATACAGAGTGCCCGTTGGGAGCAGAAATAAAAATAGATAAGGTATTACCCATGGGCGGTGGCTTAGGCGGCGGTTCGTCAAATGCAGCCACAGTGTTGCTGGCATTAAATGCACTTTGGCAAACCCGGCTAAGCACAGCAGAGCTGGCCGATTTGGGTGTATCACTTGGCGCAGATGTGCCTATTTTTGTCCATGGTTTTGCGGCATTTGCCGAAGGGATTGGCGAAAAACTCACGCCAGTTCAACCTAAGGAATACTGGTATTTGGTGACTAAGCCGGATTGCAGCATTTCAACAAAAAGCGTTTTTCAAAACAAGGATTTAATACGAAACACCCCTAAAATTGAGCCGGGTAATGTTGACCCGGAACTTTACCATAATGACTGCCAAACCCTGGTAATAAAACACTATCCTAAGGTTGCCAAATTACTTGCTTGGTTGGTAGAATACGCGCCGTCTCGAATGACCGGAACTGGCGCCTGTATTTTTTCGCGTTTTGATTCAGAAAAAGAGGCTCGCCTGGTTCAGTCACAATTACCCGATGATATTACATCGTTTGTGGCCAAAGGGTTAAATCAATCTCCCGTGGTGAATGCAATCAAGGCAATCACAGGAGAGTAAAAACATCAATAGTCTATCTATTGGAAAAATTAACTAATTTGCTGATTTTTAACTAGCCTTTACGGAATACGAGTTAATTTTAGCGTCGTAATTTTAATGTCAAAAGTTTCTGAGGAACTGACAGTGCCTGACATGAAGATCTTTGCGGGTAACGCCACCCCTGAACTGGCCAAACAAATCGCTAACCGCCTATATATTACATTGGGCGAAGCCAAGGTAGGAAGTTTTAGTGATGGCGAAATAAGTGTAGAAATAACTGAAAATGTCCGTGGTGCGGACGTCTTTATTATTCAGTCTACCTGTGCTCCAACCAATAATAACCTGATGGAGCTAATCGTGATGATTGACGCATTGCGTCGAGCTTCTGCTGGCCGTATTACTGCGGTTATCCCCTATTTCGGTTATGCTCGCCAGGATCGTCGAGTGCGCAGTGCTCGTGTGCCTATCACGGCAAAAGTTGTTGCCGACTTCTTATCGAGCGTTGGTGTCGACCGTGTATTAACCGTTGATCTGCATGCCGAGCAAATCCAAGGTTTCTTCGATGTCCCAGTGGATAATGTCTTTGGTACGCCAATTCTGTTGGAAGACATGCTGGAAAGAGACTTGGACAACCCGGTAGTGGTATCGCCTGATATCGGTGGCGTGGTACGTGCTCGTGCCGTTGCCAAGTTATTAAATGATACCGACCTGGCCATCATTGACAAACGTCGTCCCAAAGCCAACGTTGCGCAGGTAATGCATATTATCGGTGATGTAGAAGGCAGAGACTGTATTATTGTCGATGATATGATAGATACAGGCGGAACCTTAGCCAAGGCAGCAGAAGCGCTAAAAGAGCACGGCGCCAAGCGTGTAATCGCCTATGCCACTCACCCGGTGTTATCAGGTAATGCCGCAGAAAACCTGAAAAACTCAGTGATTGACGAAGTAGTTGTTACTGACTCGATTCCTCTTTCTAAAGAAATTAAGAAACTGAATATGGTTCGCCAGCTAACCCTAAGCGGTATGCTATCTGAAGCCATCCGTCGTGTTTGCAACGAAGAGTCCATCTCAGCCATGTTTGACAATTAATATTCAATCTGTCTAACAAACATAGTCGTTCTTTCACCTCCATGTGATCACGACATACCCTTCGTCCTGAACATAAAAGCGCCAATAACCAGGCGCTTTTTTATTGCTATTTTGCCTCATAGGCCAATATTAGATAGACCTCTTTGGGTAGAGGTGTTAACATAGCGCGCCTTTTTTAACTGGTTAGCACTGTTAGCTAAATTTAAAAAAGTGTACGCATTGTTTTTGGTCGCAAAAAACAATGATTTAAACAACTTAAAAGTAAGGTATTAAACCATGTCTGATTTATTTACTTTGGATGCTGAAGTACGTACTGATCTAGGGAAAGGTGCGAGCCGCCGCCTACGTCACGCGAACAAAGTTCCAGCTATCCTTTACGGTGAAGGCCAAGAGCCGGTTTCTTTAACTCTTGCGCACAACAAAGTATTCCGTGCACAACAAGAAGAAGCCTTCTATTCTCACGTTTTAACATTAAACGTTGACGGTAAGCCTGTTGAGTGTCTAGTTAAAGACATGCAACGTCACCCGTACAAAAACCTAGTAATGCACTTGGACTTTATGCGTATCGATGCTTCTCATGCGGTACACACAAATGTTCCTGTTCACTTCATCAATGAAGAAAACGTAACTAAAGCCGGTGCTACTGTTGCTCATCACGTATCTGAAATCGCTATCAAGTGTCTGCCTGGTAACTTGCCAGAGTTCATTGAAGTTGATTTAGCGGATATGGAAGTTGGTCAAACTCTGCATTTATCTGACGTTAAATTCCCGGAAGGCGTCACTTCTGATGAATTGGCTAAAGGTGAGTCACATGACCAAGCTGTTGTTACTGCCAATGCCCCTAAAGGTAAAGCTGCTGACAGCGAAGAAGAAGCTGCTGAAGAATAATCAACGGGGAATTTTCCTTGACGACTAAGATTCAGTTAGTTGTGGGCCTGGGAAATCCAGGCCCCGAATATGCAAAAACCCGCCACAATGCCGGCGTTTGGTTCGTCGAAGAACTCGCCAGGTGCCACCACATATCACTCAGACCCGAGAAAAAATATTTTGGCCATTATGGTAAGGGCCAGATAGGTGATGAACTTGTTCACCTGCTTATTCCCACCACCTTTATGAATAGAAGTGGTCAGGCCGTAGCCCCCCTAGCAAATTTCTTCCGGATCCCGGTAGAGAATATACTGGTGGCGCACGATGAGCTGGATATGGCTCCCGGTATTTGTAAAATAAAACAAGGTGGTGGACATGGCGGACATAACGGCCTGCGCGATATCATTGCCCGCATGGCAAACAATAAAGATTTCTACCGGTTGCGCATAGGCATAGGTCATCCGGGCCATAGAGAGCGCGTAACCGGACATGTGCTGGGTAAAGCACCACAAAATGAACAAGGCCAAATCGAGCAGGCGATTGATGAAGCAAGTCGCTGTTTTGAAATTTGGCAAAAAGACGATTTAAAGAAAGCACAAAATCGTCTGCATTCATTTAGAGCATAGAAAGTATAGGGTTAACCAAATAACTCTTAGATAAAGAAGATTAGGTAATAAGGCTAGCATCATGGGATTTAAATGTGGAATTGTTGGGCTTCCCAACGTAGGAAAATCAACACTGTTCAATGCACTGACTAAAGCGGGCATTGAAGCGGCTAACTTTCCATTTTGTACAATAGAACCAAATACAGGTGTTGTTCCCGTTCCGGATCCTCGCCTGGACAAGTTAGCGTCAATCGTTAATCCTCAGCGCGTGCTAGCCACCACCATGGAATTTGTCGACATTGCAGGCTTGGTTGCCGGCGCCTCCAAAGGTGAAGGCCTGGGTAATAAATTTTTGGCCAATATCAGAGAAACCGATGCCATAGGTCATGTGGTGCGCTGTTTCGAAAATGAAAATATTGTCCACGTTGCCGGTGAAGTAAACCCGGCCGAAGATATTGAAGTGATCAATACCGAACTAGCCCTGGCCGATATGGATACCGCAGAGCGTGCCATTATTCGCCAGACCAAGCGTGTCAAGGGCGGTGATAAGGAAGCCAAGTTTGAGCTGCCCGTGCTGGAAAAGATCCTTAAGCACGTTGAAGAAGGCCATATGATTCGCTCTCTGGAGCTAAGCAAGGAAGAGTTGGCGGCCGTTAAATATCTCAACTTCTTAACCGTTAAGCCTACCATGTATATCGCCAACGTGAATGACGACGGCTTTGAAGATAACCCTTACCTGGATCAGGTGCGGGAAATTGCCAAACGAGAAGGCGCCGTGGTGGTGCCCGTATGTGCCGAAATCGAAGGTGAACTTTCGGAGATGGATGAAGAAGACCGTGAAATATTTATGGAAGAAATGGGGCTAACCGAACCCGGGCTAAATCGTGTCATCAACTCAGGTTATGGCTTGCTTAGTCTGCAAACCTACTTTACCGCAGGTGTTAAAGAAGTAAGAGCCTGGACGGTTAAACAAAATGCTACGGCGCCGCAGGCTGCCGGTGTTATCCATACCGACTTTGAAAAAGGCTTTATCCGCGCAGAGGTTGTTTCCTATAACGATTTCATCGAATTTAATGGTGAAGCAGGCGCCAAGGAAGCGGGTAAATGGCGTCTGGAAGGTAAAGACTACCAAGTGAAAGATGGCGATGTTATTCACTTCAGGTTTAATGTCTAAGCCAAATATCTATACATAAAAAGGAGCACATGGCTCCTTTTTTGATTCTCAGCAAAAATTGCCAAAAACGACCCTTTCCTTGATCTGTTACTAAGCAAAATTTTCTTTCACTACTACAATTGAAGCGTAATCAATTGAACTCGTAACCATGACTAGCTTGTCTTTTTAGCTTGAGTTAAGCCAAGAGGCAGAGGTTGTGAGATAGCAAGAACAAATAAGGTAATAAGATGAAAAAACTATTATTGGCGGCAAGCCTGTTGACCATATCCATCACTCCGGTTCCCGAAGTGCAAGCAAGCGAAAATATATCACTCAGGGTCTGCGAGTACATATCGGTCAACGATAAAAAACGATTAAGAAAATTTTTGAAAACTAAAAAACTTAAAATCCGCAGTATTTTTGGTAATATTCAATGTAATGGCCAGAATATACTAGTTTTCGCCGCCTCTTCCAACGCCCTGGATACAGGCGAGCTGTTGATCAGCAAGTTGCCGGTAAAAACGGTTGCAGCAAACCTGGAAGCAGTAACCCAGCACTCGGCCCACCTGGGTACAAAAGCAAAAGCGCGTGTTGAAAAGTAGCAAGCATTTCCCCTCCAGCCGAGCCTATAGATTGTTATAGGCTCTTCATCTTAAATTAAACATTTCTCGTTAGAGTATATAAAAGCCCATGGAAAAACGAGATTTTAGACCAGTTAACAAGCAATTTGCCGACACTTTAAGCAAACAAATAAAAAGTCGCTTTATTTTGCTAAAAAACGGTTGACGTAGCACAAACAGATTTGCATAATACGCGCCACTTGCTGAGAGGCAAGATTGTAAAGGCTACATAGCTCAGTTGGTTAGAGCACATCACTCATAATGATGGGGTCCCAGGTTCAAATCCCGGTGTAGCCACCATTTACAATTTGCGGGAGTGGCGGAATTGGTAGACGCGCTGGATTTAGGTTCCAGTATCGCAAGATGTGAGAGTTCAAGTCTCTCCTCCCGTACCATTTCTATCAACATTTTGTTGTATGTAGAAATATACATTGTTGGGGTATAGCCAAGCGGTAAGGCAGCGGGTTTTGATCCCGTCATTCCAAGGTTCAAATCCTTGTACCCCAGCCACTTCCTTTACCTGGAAAGTGATTTCAACAATGTAGAAAAGCCTTTGGTGGGGTATAGCCAAGCGGTAAGGCAGCGGGTTTTGATCCCGTCATTCCAAGGTTCAAATCCTTGTACCCCAGCCAACTTTTCAAATAAAAATCTTAATGAAATCCACTAACTATTCATTAAGTATTAGCTACTGTTGTTGTAAGTGAGCTAATAATATGCGGGAGTGGCGGAATTGGTAGACGCGCTGGATTTAGGTTCCAGTATCGCAAGATGTGAGAGTTCAAGTCTCTCCTCCCGTACCATTTATCTCTATTGAATGCCTTCAGAATCTTTCAATTAATCAATTTTACTTATAGCAAAATAAGTTCTATTTACCTCAGAAAAGCCGTTATAGTCGTTGATAGGCACTTTTCACTTTCATATTAAACGGCATAATCTGCACTGCCCCTGTCATATACCACATGCATAGGCTAGCGCTTTACTTTTCAGCACGGGCGCTCTGTTTGCCAGCATCAAGCCGGCATTGCGGAAAAGTTTTACCAAGGGTGAAGGATGACTAAAGCCTGCATATAAGGCATCCATTGCCGACATCATCAATAAATTGTCCCGTCGCCTGATGGACTCATAACGCTCCAATACTTTGGCTTCATGCCAGCATTCTCCCTGACCTATGGCTTCTGCGATCACCATTTGTAGTGCTTTGACATCCTTAAAACCTAGGTTAACCCCCTGTCCTGCCATTGGGTTTATGGTATGCGCTGCATCTCCCACCAGCAAGACCCCTTGTTGCTGGTATTGGTTGGCATGACGTCGAGTTAACGGGAAAGCCCCTTTTGCATTAACCTTAATCGCACCTAACCGTTCGGGAAAAGTTTTTGCTATTTCACTGGTTAGCTGTTCATTTGAAAGAGAGGACAAGCGCTTAATTTCATCCCTGTGATGGTACCAAACCAGGGATGCATTTTTTCCCGGCATGGGCAACATGGCAAGCGGGCCTGTCTCAAAAAATTGTTGCCAGGTAATATCTTGCTGTGCAACCTCTGTTTCAACATTGATCAGCATGGCGGATTGTTGGTAATCCCAGCCGGTTATACCTATGCCGGCCATCTGCCTTACTTTGGAGTTGGCACCATCGGCCGCCACAAGCAGTTTAGTGGTGATACTTTGATTTTTAAGGCTTAGTTCAATCTGGCCTTGTGCCCGGTTAAAACTTATCAGGGTTTCGGGGCAAAACAAGGTTAAATTATCCTCTTGTTCTATTTTCTGCCACAGAGCCGACTGAATTAAGCGGTTCTCTATAATATGGCCCAAGTGCGACTGGCCTATGCTGTCGGCATCAAATTCAGTGTAAGAAGCCTCAGTTTCCCAAACGGCTAGGCGTTTATAAGGAGCGCTCCTCCACAATTGCAGCTGTTGCCAGATACCAAGCTGGCTTAGCAGATGTTCTGATGCGAGAGAAATCGCGGAAACTCTCAGATCAAACGCCTGCTCAGGAGAAAACGTTTTTGGTGCCACTTGCTCAACCACGGCCACTTTTAATCCAAGCTGAGCTAGAGACAGAGCTGTTGCTGCCCCAACCATACCACCACCAATAACAACGCAATCAAAATGTTTCATAAGCCAAGCATATTCCTTTTTTCATTAGCGCAATTCTACCCAAGCATTTGGTCCAATTCGAGATTTTTATACTCTTTCAGGGATTTATTAAATCAGGAATATACAGGTAACAACGAGATTATCGTTGGCAAGTATTGAATGAAAGTAAAGTTATTGGCTATATTATATTTGGCTCTAGAGCCGGAACCAATTAAGAATAACAAGCAAATTAAGGAAGAATTATGTCAGCTTTAAAAGATGAAAAACGACTTGCTAAAGATATCAACCTGATTTACGACCTGTCAGAAAAGCCAAACCGTACTCAATTAACAGCACATAAAGACAGAGCCGTAGTTGCAAAATTACGCGCCGACTTAGTACTGCCTGAGAATAACATTTTAACCGTAGATATAGATTTTGATACCACAAGTGGCTACCATGATAATGCCATTATGGTAATGGATGACTTTGGGGTTGAAATGATCGCCACAGCATTTGAAACAAAATACGGCAAAGAACATGCTGAAAAAATCAGAAAGGCTTGGGCGGAAAAACAACAACAAGATGATCCTAGAAAACCGACTTATTTACTGGTGCAAAAGCCGAATTCGGCAAACCAGCTTCCTAAGGTATTTGCGGCCTGTGGTGGTCGAAAGCATGATAACGACGAAAATAAAACGAGTGTTATCTAGTTTTGTGGCTAAAAAGAGGTTGAAATGTAGTCTACCACTTTTTAGCCTCATATTTTTTTTTCTGCATGCTCAGGCTACACACTTTAATGAAATAAATTCCCTCAGAAATACCACAGATATAGTACAAGACCAGCACGGATTTATCTGGCTATCTGGACCACAAGGCTTATCCCGGTTCAATGGTAATAACCTCACTCATTTTGCCAATAATAGCCACGACTGGCAAATACCCTTTATCTGGACCAATAGTCTTAGCCAGTCAGACGATAAATTAGTTATAGGTACTGAGAGCCATGGGCTATGGGAGTTGGACACTAAAACAGGGAAAACCTACCACATTGCAACCACAATTCCATCCAAGACCATTTACCACGCCATTAAACATGATGGACACTATTATATTTATACTGTGAACCCAAGGAGCCTTTATCGCTTTACCCCTGGCTCCAAAATAACCTCAAGCCTTAAAGAAAATGTACTCATTAAAGATTTTTTGACGCTACAAGATCGCCTTTACTTTTATAACAAACAAGGGGTCTTTGAAATTACGGCTACAGAAATAATTCCAAAATATAAAGGGCAAATAAAGCTAGCAACAACAACACAAAACAAAATCGTCATAGTTACTAATGATGAAATAGTCGCGATAGACACAAATAATAACGCTGAAAAACGTAAGCTGCCTAAAAACGTCACCGCTATTTCTGCGACATCTACTCTAAAAAATTTTTACTTGGCAACATCAAGGGGGGAAATCAAACATTTTTCAGAGTCCCTTAAACAATTAACTCACAAGTACGGCAAGACCCAGCTAAAAAATGTTCATAAAATATATCAAGATGATTCCGGCCTGTTATGGCTGATTAGCAACCAAGGTATAGAAACATTAACGCAAAACTTTAATGTCAACCACGAAAAGGTTTTTAACTCGGCTAAAATGAATGCGATAGACATAAGCATTTTAAATGAAGAGCTCATAATTGGAAGTTACGGTGCCGGCTTACATGACTTTATAGGCAACAGCCCGGTTTTTGTTAAAGACATCAATAAAGGCCTACCAAGTAAAGCGCTCAAAGTCATGGACATAGAATCGGTTGCTGATCAGGCCTTTGTTGCAACCTTTGATGGTTTATGGCGCTATAAAATGGCTAACAATAGCTATCAAAAGCTAGACATAGGCAATAATGATCAAATACTGCTGAAACTTAAACACTTAGATAACTCTCTATATATTGGCACAGATGCAAACGGCTTTATCATCTATGACCTTGCAACAAACCAAGTAAAAAGGATGGTAGGCAAAGAACAACCATTCAGTTCGCCAGAAATTCTCGATTTGCTCCCATTAAACGACGGAACAGTATGGCTAGCCACCGCGAAAGGTGTAGATGTCTATAATCCCGCAAACCAAAGCATAGACCAAATTACCATACCTATTTCCAGCAAGGCAATATCTCTAGCAATAAATGAAAACAAAATATTTGTTGCCACTAAAGGCAATGGTATTTTTATCTATAACAGAGAAAAAGAACTGTTAGGACATATAGCTCAAAATAAAAATTTTACCTATATCAGGAAACTTAGAGATAAAATTTGGGCACCATCAGAACAAGGCTTATATACCATATCACCACATGACTATCGAATTACATTAGTACCGGGAACGGAAGACTTTAGTTTTTCCAGTGAGCCTGTACTACTAAACGACACAGTGTACGCTCCCCATTATGGCGGTGTATTAGAAATTCCATTGACCAACAAAAGTAAATTCTCTCCCAAAGTCTATATCAGTAAAACAACCGTCTCGGGCCAAAGTTACCTGCAAAATAAAGCCATCAAGGTAAAGTCGCCCAACGACGTCATTACCCTTGAATTAGCCAGCCTGGATTACAGGCCAGGACAAGAGAAAGATTTTAAATACCAAATCAATGGTGGTAGCTGGAACCCAGTCAACGGCAACCAGTTAACCCTGACCGGGCTGGCCTCAGGCATGTATCATATAGAGATAATGGCAACCAATAGCCTGGGCCAGTGGAGTACAAACAAGGCCTTTACCGAGATTAGTGTCGCCTATCCCTGGTATTGGACGCCGCAAATTCGCATCATCTATGCGGTAACCTTTGCAGGTTTTATCTTTATGGTTTTCTGGCTACTATACCTGCGTGCCAAGTCCATTAAGCACATTCACCAGGTGCTTTCCTCCGATATCAAAAACCGTGGCAAAGTGGCCCTAACAATCAGCCAGAATTTAAATTTTGCCATTGAGCTGCTTGGCCGTGACCGCCAGGAAAGCGAAGAGAAATTACAAGCAACAAAGCTGTTGCAACAAAGCATCAAGGAGCTTAATTCCAACCTGAAAACAACAGAGCCCGACAGCCTGTACGGTAATTCCTTAGGCGTCGCCCTGCCCTTTTTCTGTGACTATATCCATAAAAAATACCATATCAATGTCCAATCCAAACTGACCATTGATGAAGCCAGCCTCAGTTATGAATTGCAATCTGATATCTATAAAATAACTTATGAGGCTATTACCTCGGCCATATTAAATGGCGACGGCCGAAACTTTGCCATTAAAATACAAGAAGTTAAAAACAAGATCTGGCTAACCATCAATGATGATGGCAACAGTTTTACCCAGTTTAACAACAAAATAAATTTTGATATGGCCATGTACTATATCAGGCAAATCGCCAACAAATACAACGCCACAGTCAACACCTATGACGAAAACGAAGCCGGCAGCCAGTTAGCCATCAGCATACCTTTGATGGATATCGGCTAACTCTCGTTCTAATAAATCCGACTATGACTAGAGGCTGTTTTATCTTTCTCGAACAAAAATCAACCGCGAAAGATAAACAGCCTCTAGCGTCCCCTGCCAAGAAAGAGTAAAATACGCCTCCTTAAATTCTCTAGCAAAAACTAGAATCAATTTTATTTGTACGAATTAGGCGTGAATTAATGAGTAAAAAGCTGTACATCAAAACCTGGGGCTGTCAAATGAACGAGTACGACTCGCAGAAAATAGCCGAACTTTTGGACTCTACTCATGGATATGAGCTGGCGGAAGAAGCTGAAGATGCTGATGTGATCCTGCTAAATACTTGTTCGATTCGCGAAAAGGCCCAGGAAAAAGTTTTCCATCAACTGGGGCGCTGGAAAACCCTTAAGAATGACAAGCCCGAGCTCTTGATTGGTGTCGGTGGCTGCGTTGCCTCACAAGAGGGTGATGCCATCAGACAGCGTGCTCCTTTTGTCGATATGGTTTTCGGCCCGCAGACTCTGCACCGATTGCCCGAAATGATCCAGCAAGTCACCGGCGAACATAACCCGGTTGTTGACGTAAGCTTTCCTGAGATTGAAAAATTTGACCGTTTGCCCGAACCCAAGGCGGAAGGGCCGACCGCCTTTGTCTCCATTATGGAAGGCTGCAGTAAATACTGTACCTTCTGTGTGGTTCCCTATACCCGAGGTGAAGAAGTCAGCCGTCCACTGGATGATGTCCTATACGAAATAGCCCAACTGGCCGAGCAAGGGGTGCGTGAAGTCAACCTGCTGGGCCAGAATGTTAACTCATACCGTGGCGAAACCCATGACGGCGGTGTTTGTCGCTTTTCCGAATTGCTACGCATGGTGGCCACTATCGATGGCATAGATCGTATCCGTTACACAACCTCTCATCCGGTGGAATTTACCGACGATATTATTGAGGTTTATACTGATACCCCTGAACTGGTCAGCCATTTGCACCTGCCCGTACAAACTGGTTCAGATCGTATTTTGACCCAAATGAAGCGTGGTCACACCGCATTGGAATACAAGTCTAAGATTCGCCGCTTGAAAAAGGCACGCCCCGATCTATGCATGTCTTCCGATTTTATCGTTGGTTTCCCGGGTGAAACCGATGCCGACTTTGAAGCGACCATGGACCTTATCCAGGCAATTGACTTTGATTTAAGCTTTAGCTTTATTTACAGTGCCCGCCCAGGTACGCCGGCCGCCGATTTGCCGGATGATATCAGTGATGATACCAAGAAGCAGCGCCTACAGATATTGCAGGACCGCATTAACCAACAGGCACTGCGTATTGCGCGTCAAATGCTAAATACCGAGCAAAGGATCCTGGTGGAAGGACCGTCCAAGAAAAACCCAATGGAACTGCGTGGCCGTACCGAAAACAACCGTATCGTAAACTTTGTGGCGCCGCATTCGGTGATCGGGCAATTCGTGGATGTGAAAATTACCGATGTCTATGCCAACTCTCTGCGTGGTGAATTAGTGCGTACGGAAGAAGAAATGGGCCTGCGCATGGATAATGCCCCATCCGATATCTTGTCGAACAGCCATCACCAAAGCACAGGTGTGGAAACGGATGAGCTTGGCGTTGCCAGCTATGTCCCATAGCGATTAACTCAACAACGGACCCGACTTTTGACTAAAGAATCCAGCCATCAACTGACACTAACCCCTGTAGACAATGACCGCCAGGCAAACCTGTGCGGCCCTATGGATGACAACCTGAAGACCATTGAGCGTCGCCTGGGTGTTGAAATCAGCTATCGCGGCAATCAATTTAAAATACTCGGCAAACCGGCCAATTGCCATGCGGTTATCGAACTGCTGAAAAACCTCTACCTTGAAACGGAAATGGTTAAGGGTGAAAGCAAGGTCATCACGGATGAAATGGTACATTTGGCCATTTTAGATGCCAAGGTATTGGAACAAGAGCCCACCAAGGTAGATGTCGACTATGAAAAGATGGTCACCATCAAAACCAAACGCGGCGTGGTCAAGCCGAGAAATAAAAACCAGCAAAGCTATGTCCACAATGTCATTACCAATGATATCAGCTTTGGTGTCGGTGTCGCCGGCACAGGTAAAACCTATCTGGCGGTGGCATGCGCCGTTGATGCCCTGGAGCGACAGGAAATCAGGCGGATACTCCTGACTCGCCCTGCGGTAGAGGCAGGCGAAAAACTCGGCTTTTTGCCCGGCGATCTGTCGCAGAAGGTGGACCCTTATCTGCGCCCGCTATACGATGCCCTGTTTGAAATGCTTGGCTTTGAAAAGGTTGAAAAGCTGATAGAGCGTAATGTTATCGAAATTGCGCCGCTGGCCTATATGCGTGGCAGAACCTTGAACGACGCCTTTGTTATCCTGGATGAAAGTCAAAATACCACCATAGAGCAGATGAAGATGTTCCTGACCCGTATTGGTTTTAATTCCAGAGCCGTGATTACCGGAGACATCACCCAGGTCGACCTGCCTCGCGGACAAAAATCCGGCTTACGCCATGCCATAGAAGTGCTGCAGGATATCCCCGGTATCAGCTTTAACTTTTTCCAGTCCAAGGATGTGGTCAGACACCCGGTAGTGGCCCGCATTGTCGAAGCCTATGATGCCCATGATCAAAAAGTCAATCGACAAAAGCAGCAGGAAAAAGAAAAGCAGGCACTAAATAACAAAGCACAAACCAATGATCCAACTTGATCTGCAACTTGCCTGCAAAGATGACAACCTGCCGACCCAGGAGCAGATAGAGCAATGGCTGGATGCCGTGCTGTCCCCATACGAGAAGCCGTTTGAGATAACGGTACGTATAGTAGAGGCCAGCGAAAGCCAGCAACTCAACCACCAATACCGCAATAAAGATAAACCTACCAATGTGCTTTCCTTTCCATTCGAAGTTCCCGAAGGCATAGAACTGGATTTACTTGGCGATCTGGTCATCTGCGCCGATATCGTTAAGCAGGAAGCCATTGAGCAAAACAAACCGCTTAATGCCCACTGGGCCCATATGATCATTCACGGATGCTTGCATTTACTCGGTTATGATCATATAAGTGACACTGAAGCGGAAGAAATGGAAGCGCTGGAAATTAAACTCCTTGCGCAGCTGGGGTTCAAAAACCCCTACGAATTAAATTAAATAGATAGGAAAGACAACTGCTCCATGAGCGATGACAACCCCCACCCTAGTAACGGCTCTGTAAGTAAATCCGTATGGAACAAACTCGTTCAGGTATTTACTGGAGAGCCGCAAAATAAAGAAGAACTGGTTGAAGTATTGAATGATGCGGAAGACCGAGAGTTAATCAAACCCGAAACCAAGCAAATGATCGAAGGCGTTCTTGGCGTTTCCGATCTCAGGGTAAGAGATATCATGGTGCCACGCTCTCAAATGGTTACCCTGGATATTCAACAGTCACTCGATGATGTTCTGCCCATCATAATGGAATCAGGCCATTCGCGCTTCCCGGTTGTCAACGAAGATGTTGATCATGTCGAAGGGATCCTGTTAGCCAAAGATATGCTTGCCTATGGCTTTAACCAACAGACCCAAGCCTGTTCACTGGAAAAAATCATCCGCCCTTCCATCATTATTCCCGAAAGTAAAAAGGTCGAACCTTTATTAAAGGAGTTTCGCTCTCAGCGCTACCATATGGCGGTTGTCGTTGACGAATATGGCGGAGTATCCGGCCTGGTCACCATTGAAGACATCCTGGAGCTAATCGTTGGTGAAATAGAAGATGAAACCGATGATGAAATCGAAGAAGATATCAAGCACCTTGCCGGTAATGTCTACCTGGTAAAAGCACTGGAAGAGTTGGCCGACTTTAACGAGTATTTTAATTCTCAGTTTGATGAGGATGATGCCGATACCATAGGCGGTATCGTATTGCACCAGTTCGGCCATATGCCGAAAAAAGGCGAAACCATACTGATTGAAGACTTCGAATTTAAGATCACTGCGGCCGATAATCGCCGCATCCAAAGCCTGCAGGTGACAGTGCCCAAAGATCACCCAATCAATGGCAGAACAACCGACTAGTTTTCATGCTGAAAAAAGTAGTCCAGCGGCTTAAGGCCAATCTAGTTATGAAGGAAAACTGGCTCAGCTTTACGGCTGGGCTTAGCCTGGTTTTCGCCTATGCCCCCTTTTCCCTGTGGTGGCTGCCCTTTGTTATCTTGCCGCTGTGGCTTAATCTCATTAAGGACAAGACTCCTGGAAAAGCGGCGAAACTTGGTTTTTTATTCGCTTTTGGCTGGTTTAGCAGCGGCATCAGCTGGGTCCATGTCAGCATAGATGAATTTGGCGGCATGCCGCTACTTGTCTCCTTGCTGCTGATGCTAATACTTTGCCTCTATCTCGCTATCTATCCGGCACTTTCCTGTTTTTTAAGTGCACGTTTTGCAAGAGGCAGAACACTCAGCCTATGGCTATTGCCCGCTTTTTGGCTGGTTTGTGAATACCTCAGAGGCACAATATTAACAGGATTCCCCTGGCTATCTCTCGGTTATAGCCAAATTGACGGTCCCCTCAGCGTTTTTGCGCCAGTGATAGGAGAAAGCGGCATCACCCTGCTGCTACTGGTGCTGACAGTTTGCCTTGCCAAACTGCTAGAAAAACAGCATATCAAACGCCATATAGGCTTAATCGCCGGCACAATTGCCATTACTTTTGTCCTAAGCAAGGTCATCTGGGTTGAAACTCAAGATAGCCAGATTAAAGTGGCGCTGGTACAAGGCAATATTAAGCAATCGCTAAAATGGCAGCCGGAGCAGGAATGGCCGACCATGCTCAAATACCTGGATCTCACCCGGGTAAACCATGATGCCGAGATTATTATCTGGCCCGAGTCCGCCGTTCCATCGATAGAGCCCATAGCACAGGATTACCTTGATATGGTTAACCGCTCGGCGGCATTAAACAACAGCAGCATAATTACCGGCATCCTCAATTATAACTTTGAATCAAAACAATACTTTAACCGTTTGATTGTCCTTGGAAAAAAATATCAGGAAGATAAGGAAGGCGCATACAGTTACGGCAGCGGTAATCACTATGACAAACACCATTTATTGCCCATAGGGGAGTTTGTCCCCTTGGAAGACTGGCTTAGGCCGATAGCGCCATTGTTTAACCTGCCGCAGTCATCCTTTTCTCGCGGTGACTATCGGCAGCAGAACCTGATAGCCCAAGACCTGAACCTCTTGCCCTTGATTTGCTTCGAAGTAGCCTTTCCTGAGCAATTGGCCGCCAACTTTACCGAACAAACCGATTTATTGCTGACCGTCAGCAATGACGCCTGGTTTGGCAACTCCCATGGCCCGCACCAGCATATGGAAATAGCCAGGATGCGTGCGCTGGAATTTGGCCGGCCGATATTGCGCTCAACCAATAACGGCATAACAGCGGTGACAGATCACCGAGGAAAAATCATCTCTCAAATCCCGCAATTTGAAGAAGCGGTGTTAAAAACAGAAGTCCAGCTGGTAACAGGTCAAACCCCGTTTAGCCAATGGGGCTGGCTGTTACGCTGGTTACTTCCTCTACTGTTTTTTATCTGCTATGTCCTGGCGGCCCCAAGAAAAAATAATTCTAACCAACCCTAGGGGCTGTTTATCTTTGTTTAATAATTCTACTGAGAGATAAAATCACTTTAATCAAGGCGGAAATTGTGTCATTTAGTCATCTAAATCAACAATTTTCAACGCAAAGTAAAGTGATTTTAACCTCAGCCCTTTGGGCAATGGCTATTTTTAACGCTAGCGGCATTAGAATTCACTCATTTGGAACAACCAAACCACGTTCATTCTGCTTTGCTATCATTAAAAACAGCCTATTGTAGAAAATATAAACAAAGGTCAACAGCCCCTAGCCTTCGCACTTGCTTTTCCCGCTACTGATGGCCCTTGCTCGTCAAAATTCCCCCGCTTGTTGGATACAAATAAAAACTAATTACAACAATTTTTAAACCTTTTTGATTTCTCCCGCGACTTAGCAAAAGACATTCGGGAGAAATGTATGAAAATTAAAGACACAAGTGATCAGGATATCAGGGTCACCAACAAAGCATCAAAAAACAAACCTTGGCTAATTGGTTCGGCCAGCTTAATACTGGTTGCAACCTTGCTATGGCAAGTTGCCCCCCTAGCGAGCAAATGGAGCCAGGCCGAAAAATCGATTTCACTGGACAGGGTCAGGATCGCCACCATAACGCGCCATGACTTTACCCGGGATATTTCCACCCAGGGACGAGTGGTCGCGGCGGTAAGCCCAACCGTCTATGCCCCGGCAGACGGCACCATTACCCTGGCCATCGAGGCGGGACACGAGGTAAGCAGGGGGCAAACTCTGGCAACCCTCGACAGCCCTGAGCTGACCAATCGATTGTTTCAGCAACAGGCGGTGCTGGAAGGAATAGAGTCAAACCATGAACGACAGAAAATCCAGGCGAAGAAGCAAGGGCTTATCGACCAGAAGGCCGTTGACCTGGCCAATGTCAGACTCACCACGGCGAAAAGAGAAAAGCGTCGTGCCGACCAGGGCTACAGCAAAAATGCCATCAGCCAGATAGATTTTGAAAAGGCACAGGATGATCTGGAAAATGCCAGTTTGCAATACCAGCATGCGGTGCAGGATGCCAAGCTCAATAAGGAAAGCCAGGATTTTGAAATAAGGAGCCTGGCCCTTGAGCTGCGCAGGCAAAAGCTCCTGGTTGCGGAGTTACAACGCCAGGTAGACGGCTTAACCATCACCTCGCCGGTGAACGGCATTGTCGGCAACCTAAATGTCGTCAACAAAACCTTCCTTAGCAAGAACCAGTCAATTTTGACTGTGGTTGATCTCAGTAATTTCGAGGTTGAGATCGATATTCCCGAAACCTATGCCGATGACCTGGCCATTGGCATGGACGTAGAAATCCAGTTCCAGCTGCAAAATTACCGCGCTCGCCTGGTAACAATTTCTCCCGAAATCCTGAATAACCAGGTTACCGGGCGAGTGCGTTTCCAGGACGATATGCCAAAAAGCCTGAGACAGAATCAGCGTTTGACCACGCGTATCCTCTTGGAGCAAAAAGCGCAGGTTCTGCAGGTGCAGCGTGGACAGTTTCTTGAAAGCAGCGGCGGCCGCTTTGCCTACCGGATTTTAGACGGACTGGCGCAAAAGACCCCGATAAAAGTCGGTGCCCGCAGCCTGAGCAAGGTGGAAATCCTAAGCGGCCTAGACGAGGGTGACCAGATCATTATCTCCGGCACCGACATTTTTGAATCAGCTGAGCAAGTACTGCTTAGCCAGTAACACAACAAAAAAGGACAGCAAGATGTTAACCATGAACAATATCAACAAAGTATTCCAAACCGGTGATATTCAAACCCAGGCGCTGAGGCACTTTAACCTGAGTGTCCATGAGGGAGACTTTGTCAGTGTTACCGGCCCGTCTGGCTCAGGAAAAACCACCTTCCTTAACATTGCCGGTCTGCTGGAAACCTTCTCCAGTGGTGAGTTTCTGCTGGACGGCGAGGACGTCGGCCTGCTTAATGACAACGGTCGCTCTCGCATGAGAAATGAGAAAATCGGCTTTATCTTTCAGGGCTTTAACCTGATCCCGGATCTCAACCTGTTCGACAATGTTGATGTGCCGCTGCGTTACCGAGGCTTTAATGCCAAGGAGCGCAAGCAGCGCATCGAAGAAAACCTGGAACGCGTTGGCCTGGCATCCCGCATGAAGCATCTGCCCAGCCAATTATCGGGCGGACAACAACAAAGGGTCGCCATCGCAAGAGCCCTGGCCACAGATCCACGCTTTCTGCTCGCCGATGAACCCACGGGGAATCTGGATACGGAAATGGCCCAAGGGGTGATGTCGCTGCTGGAAGAAATCAACCGTCAGGGCACCACCATCATCATGGTGACCCATGATGCCGAGCTGGCACTAAGGGCCGGCAGAAAAGTGCAAATCAAAGACGGTAGAGTCAGCGAGCTGGATATAGTCAATAACCAAGCCATCGCTTAAAGCGGACAAGTAAAGGAAATATTATGTTTAGTTATTACTTACGCATTGCCTGGATCAGCATTAAACGCCACTGGGGGCTGAGTTTACTGATGATCACTGCCATTGGCCTGGGCATAGGCACCGCCATGACCACGGTCACGGTCAACTATCTGATGTCCGCCAACCCAATACCACATAAAAGCGAACAGCTTTACTATGTGCGGCTGGACAGCTGGGATGTTAATGATCCCTTTGATGATGGCAAAAACCCACCGGACCAGATGACCTATACCGACTCAACCAATCTGATGAAGGCTAAAAAGGCCTTTCGCCAGAATGTCCAGGCTCAGTCTTACGCCGTCATCGAGCCTGAAGGCGACGACAGCCTGCCCTTTATGGTCAGTGCTCGTGCCAACTCAGCCGACTTTTTTGCCATGTTTGATGTGCCCTTTATTTATGGTGGTGCCTGGTCAAGGGAAGCGGATGAAAACAAGGAAATGGTCATAGTACTTAGCCGGGAAATAAATGACAGGGTGTTTGGCGGTGAAAACTCGGTCGGCAGCACCATTCGCCTTGGGGGCAATATCTATAAGGTGGTTGGGGTTATCGATCACTGGCAACCCAAGCCAAGGTTTTACGATATCAGCACGGGGGCATTTAATGAATCTGAGGAGATTTTCCTGCCCTTTAGCCTGATCGCCGAAGAAAAGATCGGTCGCTCGGGTAATACCAACTGCTGGAAACCCGGTGGCGATGGCTTTAAGGCATTCCTTGCGTCCGAATGTGTCTGGACCCAGTTTTGGGTGGAGCTGAGAAACGAGCAGGAAAAACAGGAATATCAGGCCTTTCTCGACGCCTATGTTGAAGAGCAAAAAGGTTATGGCCGCTTTCAACGCCCCATGGATAACCGCTTAGACAATGTTATGGAATGGCTGGAAAACCAGGAAGTGGTCGCGGACGATGCGCAAATGATGATGGCAATGTCATTTATGTTTTTGGCCGTTTGCCTACTCAATACTATCGGCTTGTTATTGGCGAAATTTTTAGGCAAGGCACCGGAAATTGGCCTGCGTCAGGCACTTGGTGCCAGCAAGGCCACCCTGTTTAGCCAGTATATGATCGAGTCAGCCTGTATCGGGCTTGCCGGAGGCCTGCTTGGTTTAGGCCTCGCCCATCTAGGCTTAATGGCCATTGAAAGCTTGTATGGCGACTATATGAAGGAGCTGGCGAGTCTGGATCTTACCATGATGTTATTGGCCATCGGCTTGGCACTGGTATCTGCCATTATTGCCGGCCTTTATCCCACTTGGCGGGCCTGCAATGTTCAACCGGCACAGCAACTGAAAAGCCAGTAACAGTAAGGAAAAAAGCATGTTAGAAATAGGACTCATTATTCGCGCACTGCTGCGCAACAAGATAGGTGCACTGCTAATTGCCTTACAGATAGCACTGACACTGACCATTATCGTCAATGCCATCTTTATGATTTTGGAAAGGCAGGGCCAAATGCAAAGGGAAAGTGGCCTTGACGAAGCCAATACTTTTTACCTGACCAATACCATTTTTGAGCAGGGCTATAACCAGGAAGCGGCCCTGGCCAGAGATCTGGACATTATCCGAAAGACCCCAGGAATTGTTGATGCCATACAAATCAATGCCATTCCCTTAAGTGGCGGCGGCTGGTCGATGGGACTACAAACCGAGCCGGGAGAAGATAAGGACGGAGTTGGTGTCGCGGTTTATATGGTGGACGAGCACGCCCTTGATGCCATGGGACTGGAATTGATTGCCGGTGAAAATTTCGCACCTGGAGACATTCAATGGCGAAAAAGCAGCCAAACCACCTGGCCCGCCAATACCATTATCAGCCAGGCCATGGCGGAAAAGCTATTTCCCGACAACTGGCAGTCCGCTTTGGGAAAAACCGTATATATCTCCCAAACCCAGCCGATACGCATTACCGGCATTATGAAGAAGCTTCAGGCGCCCTGGAACGGCTGGAATGGCGTAGAACGCAGCATGCTGGTGCCTTTTCATATGGAAACCAAGGGCGGCAGGTATTTTATCCGCAGTGAGCCTGGCAGGCGAGACGAACTCATGCCGGTAATAGAAAAAGCGCTGGCAGAAATAGATAAGGGCCGCATCATCCGTCGGGTCAGAACCATGGAAGAAACCAGAGCGCGTAGCTATCGACAACACAATGCCACCAATAAGATATTGATGACGGTTATTGTCACGCTAACCCTGATCACCAGCTTTGGCATAGTCGGTCTGGCCATCTTCAGTATCAATCGCCGCACCAAGCAAATAGGCACCCGCAGGGCTTTGGGAGCAACCCAGTGGCAAGTGATGCGCTACTTTATGGTAGAGAACTTTTTAATTTCTACCTTAGGCATAGTCATAGGTTGCCTGGGCGCCGTAGGACTGAACATCTGGCTGGTCAATACCTTTGCCCTGTCCCCCATAAAATTCGATCTGATCCTGTTTGGTGTTGTAGTGCTCTTTATTGTCGGCCAACTGGCGGTACTCTATCCTGCCCGCAGAGCAGCACTAATCCCTCCTGCCACCGCCACCCGCACCGTTTAAGCCGTCTCTAAACTCCCCTAACTCGTCCCAGGGTTAGGGGGTTTATCCATAATTTCCAAGAGGTCGTTTATCCTTTGAGATTTTTAAAATTAACCTCGAAAGATAAACAGCCTTAAAAATTTCATGCTAGGATGGCAAAACCACTATTTAAGCAACTGACTTATAATGAATAAATTTATATGTCTGATCACAGGACTTTTACTCAGCCAGCCAGCATTCAGCCAAACCACCCTGATCAAGAACATTCAGGGTTACACCCTAGACGGCGAACACCTAAGGCAGTTTAGTGCCATTCAGTTTACCGATGACAAAATAGACAAGCTGTACAACAAGGGACAGGCCCTTCCCCAATCAAAGGAAATAAACATTATTGACGGCCAGGGAAAAACGCTACTGCCAGGCCTGATTGACGCTCACGGCCATGTCCTTGGCTATGGCCTGAGCCTGTTGCGCGTAGACCTGGTCAACACGGCATCCGAACGGGAAGCGGTTTCCAGGGTACAGGCCTATGCCAGCAAAAATAATAGCCTGAGCTGGATTATGGGACGAGGCTGGAATCAGGTTAAGTGGCCCAGCAACCAATTCCCAACGGCAGCTTCTCTGGACCAATATTTTCCCAATACGCCCATCTGGCTGAGACGCATCGATGGTCATGCCGGCTGGGCCAATAGCAAGGCCATGGAACTGGCGGGTATAGACAAAGGCACGATTTCCCCCAATGGCGGTGAAATAATAAAAGATAGCAAAGGTCAGCCGACCGGCATCTTTATCGATAATGCCATGGCGCTAATTGAGCAGGCGATCCCGGAACTGACACTGGCAGAGAAAAAATCCGCCTTGGTAAAGTCCATGAAGGCACTTGCTTCCCTGGGGCTAACCAGTGTTCACGATGCGGGAATTTCCAGCAGCAATATCACCGCATACAAAGAGCTTGCCAAGACAGATAAAATGCCGATACGGGTTAATGCCATGTTGGATATTACCGACCCAAAAAGGCAACAGATCCTGTCGGCTGGCCCCTATTCAAGCACGAATGGCATGTTTACCTTAAACAGTGTCAAAATATCTTCTGACGGCGCGCTGGGTAGCCGAGGCGCCGCCCTGATCCATGACTATGCTGACTTGCCGGGCCATAAGGGGTTATTGCTGCACAGCAATAAAGGTTTGAGTGACTACATACAAGAGGCGATGAAAGCGGGCTTTCAAGTCAATACCCACGCCATAGGAGATAATGCCAACAAGCTGGTGCTGGATCAGTACGAAAAGCATATCAAGGCAACCAATAGCCAAGGTTTAAGACACAGGATCGAGCATGCACAAGTGCTGCAACTATCCGATATCCCGCGCTTTACCGAGCTTGGTGTTATCGCTTCCATGCAGGCCACTCACGCCACCAGTGACAAAAACATGGCCCAGGACAGGTTGGGAGAAAAGCGCATATTGGGCGCCTATGCCTGGCGCAAACTGTTATCGGCCGGGGCGATTATCGCTGCCGGATCCGACTTCCCGGTCGAATCCCCTAATCCTTTTTACGGCCTGCACGCCTCGGTTACCCGTCAGGATCATCAAAATCAGCCTGATACCGGCTGGTATGCAGAAGAAAAAATGACCCGCCTGGAAGCCTTTAGAAGCTTTACCTATGATGCCGCCTATAGTGGCCATCAGGAGAGCATTATTGGCAGCCTGGCGCCGGGTAAAAAAGCCGACTTTATTCTGGTCAAGGATAACCTCTTTACCATGGAGGAAAGTAACATCTGGAAAAGCCAGGTCCTTTCAACCTGGGTTAACGGGCAAGAGGTGTTCAAGTTAAACTAGCGGTATATAAAGGCTTGGTTTAACGCCAGGCCCTTTGCATAAGAATATCACCCCTGTTTGGGATGCAGGGTAATTTGGTTGCGACCATTTTCCTTAGACTGGTACAAGGCGTTATCCGCCACTTCAATCCAGGCCTCATAGGTGCTGATACTGGGTTCAATCTCGGCTATGCCCATGCTCACCGTATATTTGACATCAATATCATTATATTTAACTACCGAGTCTTCCACCTCCTTTCTGACCCGCTCGGCAAATATCTTGGCATTTTCCAGCGTGGTATCTGCCAGTAAAATAGCAAACTCTTCCCCGCCGTACCGGCCGGAGATATCGGTTTCACGGACATGATGGCGGATCAGTCCGGAAAAATGTCGCAGCACTTCATCTCCCACCATGTGACCATAGGTATCATTCACTTTTTTGAAATGATCCAGATCCATCATCACCAGGCAACTGGCGTGATGGCTACGGGTCCAGCGTTTATATTCCGCCTGCAGGCAAAATTCCCAATGTGTCCGGTTAAAGAGCTTAGTCAGGCCATCGGTCTGGCTCAGAATGGCCAGTTCCAGATTGGCCTGTTCCAGGTCCTGCTTATGAACGGCATTGTCGGTGACATCATAAACAATCAGGCATAAATGCGTCACTTCCCCGGTGGCGGAAATCAGGGGAATAAAGGAGGTATTCTGGTACATATAGTCGGCAGTACCGGTAATGGGCCTATAGTTACTGAACTTGAACAGATAGGGTCTTTGTTCCCAGATAGTAAAGGCCTTATTTTTCAGTAAAAAAACCGACTCAGCCTTGCGCTTAAACCATTCCTGCGGAATTTCTTCAAACAAATCAAACAAGACCTGATCTTTAACTTCCCTTGGTAACAAGCCACTATGGTTTTCCATAAAGCCATTCCAGATCTGAATACGGTATTGGCGATCAAGTACAACCAGGCCGACATCTATGGTATGAAGCATTTCCATCAGCCAATGTAATTCGTTTATTTGTTCACTTTCTAACGACATAATAATCCAAACTCATTCATTTACTTGGTTACCAATAGCTATTCCAGCAAGTAGGCTATTTTATTATTCAGTGTTTTCATCGACTCTTCGGTAAACAGCAGCAGCAAATCACACTTGATGGGGTAATTTTCAATACTGTAGCTAATCTCAATCGCCAGGGTCTTTTTCCATTTTGTCGAGTTTGTGGCGATCAATTCAGATATTTTTCTGTGCTGACCCAAAACAACCGGGTGTCCCTGGCTAAAGGACATATCCAGCTGTTCGGATACGCCACTTAAACAGGCACTGATCAAGACATTGGCCATATCCATCAACAGTTCAAGCTCTGTCCCTTCATCCACTTCATATTGATAGTTCATCAGCCTGGCGACATCCTGAAAACTGGAGTCATTAATGATCAGCAAGGCTTCTCCCGAAATACCTGCACCGATAAAGCCCTGGCACACGCCGGAAGTGCTTTCGTAGGTTTCGACGGCCGACAGTGCCATGCTTAACTCACTCACCTCGATCAAATTGACATTTGGGATAGGAAGCACGACAAAGACATCTAACAAGCGCGCCAGCAAATCTCCGGCCCGGCCCATGGCAACATTGGCAATTTCCTGATAGCAATCCCTTAAATCAGGATCTAGTGCTAAATCTCTTTCACTGGTTTTGTCTTTGCTTGCCTCTGTCGACGGCGGAGGTGCGGTCATTGGCTGTAATACGGGTGTTGACTCTTTTATCGCGACTTTCGGCTCTACTGCTTTAGCTGGTTCCCGCGGTTCCTGAGGTATTGGTGTCACCTCTTTTTCTTCTACTTTGTCACGGGTAAAGATGCCATAGGCCAAGAGTATTTCGGTGAGTTTTTCCTTACTGACCGGCTTTTTAATAAAGTCCAGGGCACCAAGGCTGGTCACCCTCTGGTGTGCCTCCGGCTGGATATCACCGGAAATTACCACCACCATGGTAGGTAAATCCTGCTTTAAAATGGCTTCCAGCACCTGATATCCGTCCATTTCCGGCATATTTAAATCAAGTAAAAGTACATCTCCCTTGCCCGCCTTGATGGCTTCTATCGCCTCAAAACCGTTAGTAGCAAAACTAATATCTACATCCCAATCATCAGGTAAAGACCGCGCCACTTGTTTGCGCGCCATGTTGGAATCATCACATATTAATAATGGCGTTGACATGAATACAGTACTTCCTCTAGGGCCAAAGTGACTAAATAAGTATGCAAATTGGTATAGTTACCAAGAATCAAATTTACTGCCGTTACCATAACCATAGATAAAATTTATAAAAATACAACGACTTCCAAAAACTATTCTATGGCTATTTCATTGTGGCAAGGTTAAGCTTACGCCCATGGTAACGACAAAGTTTTCAACTATCTATGAAATTATCCAGTTTATTGATCTCAATTACATTAATTAGCCTTTTTTCTCTGCCAGCTTCTGCTGAGTCCTTTTTTGACAGCAAGTTGGAGGAAACAACAGACCTGGTTAAAGCAGGAAACAAGAGCGTCACCTTGTTAGGGACACAAGTAGACATTGGTGACACCGCACCAGACTTTAAGGTAGTTAACGAGAGTTTTGCTCCGGTGAAACTGTCAGATTTTGCCAAAAAGGTCGTTTTGATTTCCGTGGTGCCGAGCCTGGACACCGGCGTATGCTCATTGCAAACCAAACGGTTTAACGATGAAGTTGCTAACCTGCCCGCCAACATCAGTATGCTCACCATCAGCAACGATCTGCCCTTTGCCCAAAAACGCTTTTGCAAGGTGGAGAATATCGACAAAATAAAGGTATTGTCGGACGCGGTTTGGCGAGACTTTGGCAGCAAATATGGCCTACTTATCAAAGATATGGGCCTGCTCACCCGGGCGATATTTATTATCGACGATCGGGGAAAAATTGCCTATAAGGAATTGGTCGCCAATATTTCAGATCACCCCAACTATGAGATGGCATTGGCCACGCTTAAGGCATTAAGTCCGGCCGAGGCCCCAAAAACCATTGAGCCTCCAACCCCTAAATTGCCGGAAGAACAAACCCAAACGGCAAGCGAAAGTGCAGAGGTTAATTAGCAGTTAATCTTTCATGGTTGATTTTTACGAGATAAAGCCGGCAGTTAGGTCGGCTTTTTTAATTCCATCAAGTTCAAATAAAGCTAATTGCTCCCCTGGCCAAAATGATTGGCCTGGCGTAAATATTCCACTTCGGTATCACTTGATTCCCTGTTGAGCAGCTTATTTCTATGGGGAAAACGGCCAAATCGTTCAATGATTTCCAAATGCTCCCTGGCCCAATGCAGCGCATTTTCAATAGCATCAATATGTTTTGGCTCTCGATAATCGTCAAGTAGGCCCGAAAAAAGCTCGACACTGCGTTTTTGCTCGGCCAAGGATTCACTGTGCTCAAACGGATGATAGTAAAAAATCCTTTCAATCAAAGACATATCTCGATCAAAGCCCTGTTCAATGCCGGCCTTGGCAAAAGCCAGGGCCTTTATATCAGCGGCAAATGCCCTGGCCGTGCCACGAAACATATTACGCGACATTTGATCCAGCAATATTACCAACGCCAGGCTGCCCCTGGCCGTCTGCTGCCAATGGGACAGCTCGCCACTCAGGGCCAGTTGATACAGGGAGGAAAACTGAGCCCTGATCTCCTTATCCGTTTCTTCGCTAACCTGGTACCAGAGGGCAGCTTTTTCTGATGGCGCCAGCTCATCATTAAGTTCCCCAAACCAGTAGTTCAACACTTGTTCAATTTTCACCATAAAAATTATCCATTAAAATCAACAGGTAAAATATTTATTTAGATTTTATTTAATTTTTTTTCTTGAAAAATAAATGTCCGTTCCCATCTCTAATTAGGTAGTCGCCCAAGCGGGACTCAAATAACCGCCTGTTCAATAATGAAAGGCACATTATCCATTAGTCGATAGATATAGGCTCTTTATTTTCGCAGCATTAACGCTGGTCAATGGAGTCCATCAACATATTATCGCTAATGCTTAACAACATATTGCTAACTAAATATAGGATATGAATTATGCGTACATCTACAGATTTTAGCCCACTATATCGTTCTTTTATCGGTTTTGACCACTTAGCCGGTTTAATTGACAAAGCGTCCCGAGCGGACAAGCAATCTTCCTACCCTCCGTACAACATAGAGCTGCTTGCAGAAGATCAGTACAGGATCACCATGGCGGTAGCCGGCTTTGCCGAAGAAGAGCTTGAAATTGAGTCCAAGCAAAATACCCTGGTCGTGGCCGGAGTAAAGGCTGCCAGCGCTGAAAAAAATGACAGAAAATTCCTCCATCAAGGCATAGCCGAGCGCAACTTTGAACGTAAGTTTCAGCTGGGCGACCATGTTAAGGTCATAGGTGCCTTTATGGAAAACGGTTTATTACATATCGACCTGGAAAGAGAAATTCCAGAAGCGCTAAAACCAAGAAAGATAGCCATTAATGGTAAAAGCCTGCTAAATGCAAGCGCCGAGGATAAATAGCCATACCATTAAACCCGATATGTTACTCCCCTTTGTTTTTTGCCCAGTCTTTTGACTGGGCTTTTTTATGGCTCACAAACCGGTACAGCAAGTTTTATAAAGTCAGCTATTGCAGGGTGAACCCTATCACTATGGCTAACCGGCGCCATATGTCCGGCCGGAAATAGCTGCACACTGGCCTGAGGAATTGCCCCTTGAATAAGCTGAGTGAGGTGCCGGCTCAAATAAGGGCTCTGCTCCCCCGACATTAACAGGCTGGGACATAACACTTTACTCAGGTCATTTAAACCATAGCACTCGGCCATCAATCCCTTAAAATCCAGGTTTACCTTGGCAATATCTGCCGCCATCAAATGCTGCATTTTTTCCGGTAAGGCCCTAAAAAATCCGGGTTTATTCCAAAAGTTGGTAAAAACCTCGGCCGCCGTGTAAGGATCCTTTGTTAACACCTGGCGGGCAAATTCATCCGACTCGGCTCTTTCCGCAGTTCCTTCAGGCAGTAAATGAAAGGCAACGGGTTCATATAGGCTGACACTAAGTAGCTTGTCAGGCTCCTCCACCGCCATTTTTAACGCTATGGCACCGCCACAGGAATGGCCAACCAGGTGATACTTGTCATCACCTGCCACTAATCTAATCGCGTAACGAATTCGGCTGACTTCCAGTTCAAAGTCATAGCTGTCGGCATCGTCGACCTTGTCTGCCTGCCCATAGCCCAAGAGGTCGATATTTATCAGGGTAAAGTCATTTTTTAACAAGCCAACCAGGGGCAACCACTGCCTTGAGCTACTTAACGAGCTGTGTAGCAAAACCACTGCCGGTCCCTGACCGCTGACTTTCACTCCCTTTGGCATTTTTTCCACTGACATGAGGTACTCTAGCAAACAAAAAACGGCGCCCATTATCTGAACTTGAAACCAAAAGTCAAAAATATTGCTGACAAAAAATTTTTTATTATGGTAAAAAAATATTCACTCACAGAGAAAATACAAATAACAATAATTAAGAGTAAGGCAAAGCATGGATATTAATCTTCAAGGTAAAAGAGCGCTGGTTTGTGGTAGTAGCCAGGGCATAGGAAAAGCGTGTGCGGTAGAGCTGGCGGCACTTGGTGCCAGTATCACCTTGTTTTCACGCAACCAGGAATCACTTGAAAGAGTAAAAACAGAGCTGGATACCAGCCAGGGGCAGGAACACCAGGTGCTGATAGCTGATTTTTCCAATCCCGATCAGGTAAAAACTGTGGTCGAGCAATATCTAAAGGATACGGGTACCATCGAAATACTGATCAATAATACCGGCGGGCCGGCACCTGGCCCGGCAAACACGGCGGATAGCCAGGCCTTTGTTGATGCCTTTAACCTGCACCTGATATCTAATCACAACCTGGTACAGGCGTTACTCCCTGGCATGAAAGACAAGCAGTATGGCCGTATTATCAATGTCATATCTACCTCGGTAAAACAACCCATACCCGGCCTTGGGGTATCCAACACCATTCGCGGCGCCGTGGCAAGCTGGGCCAAAACCCTGGCCAATGAACTAGGCCCTTATGCCATTACGGTTAACAACGTTTTACCCGGCGCGACGGCTACCGCCAGATTAGATGCCATCATAGAAGGAAAAGCCAACAAGCAAGAGATCACATTTGAACAAGCCAGCGACAACGAAAAGGCACAGATCCCGTTACGCCGATTTGCCGAGCCGGAAGAGTTCGCCGCTGCTGCCGCCTTTTTGGCCTCGCCAGCCGCCAGCTATATTACCGGCATTAACCTGCCCGTTGATGGCGGCCGCACCGCCTGTTTATAGTCCATAAAAGGAGCAAGTATGGATATATTGGCAAACTTTATTAGTGGGGCATACCAGGCCCCGGTTAATGACAACTATCTGGATAATATAGAGCCGGCAACCGGCAAGCTATACGGCAAAATTCCCGACAGCGACAGTGCAGATATAGAACAGGCAGTTCAAGCCGCTGAACAAGCCATGCCCGCCTGGCAGGCCATGCCCTTGGAGCAAAGGGCCGATATACTCTTTGCCATAGCCAAAGGCATAGAAGAGAACCTGGAGCAACTGGCCCGCTTTGAAAGCATAGACAATGGCAAGCCACTTTCTCTGGCAAGAACGGTGGATATTCCCAGGGCCGCCAGTAACTTTAAGTTTTTTGCCCATGCCTGCTCACAATTTGCCAGTGAATCTCATGCCATGGCCAGTACCGCCGTCAATTACACCCTGCGCCAGCCGCTGGGCATTGTCGGCTGTATTTCTCCCTGGAACCTGCCGCTGTATCTCTTTACCTGGAAGATTGCACCGGCACTGGCGGCCGGTAACTGTGTGATTGCCAAACCCTCGGAAGTCACCCCAAAAACCGCCAGCTTACTGGGAGAGATTTGTCAGAAAGCGGGGTTGCCGCCTGGTGTGCTGGCCATAATCCACGGCCGAGGTGCCAGCGCCGGTTCAGCCATTTGCAATCACCCAAAAATCAAAGGTATTTCATTTACCGGAGGCACACAAACCGGCGCCGCCATAGCCAGTAGCCTGGCCCCTACCTTCAAGAAGCTGTCACTGGAGCTTGGCGGTAAAAACCCGGCACTGATTTTTGCCGATTGCGATTTTGATAACACCCTGGAGCAGGTATTTCGCGCCAGTTTTGCCAATCAGGGACAAATCTGCCTTTGCGCCTCCAGGCTTTATATCCAACGCCCTATCTACGAAAGGTTCAAGCAGGCTTTGGTTGAAAAAGCCAAATCCCTTACTCCTGCCGACCCTCTATTGGAAGACTCAAAGATGGGCGCCATGGTATCAAAACAGCATTTAGAAAAGGTACTAGGCTATATCGACTTGGCAGTTGCGGAAGGCGGCACAATATTAACCGGCGGCAAGCAGGTCAAACTTGAGGGACGATGCCGGGATGGTTACTTTTTACAGCCAACAATAGTGGAAGGCTTGGAAAACAAGGCAAGGTGCAATCAGGAGGAAATATTCGGACCTGTAATTACCCTGCAGCCCTTTGATACGGATGAAGAGGCCCTTGCCCTGGCCAATGACAGCCAATATGGTTTGGCATCAACGCTCTGGACATCAGATTTAAACCGTGCCCACAAACTTTCTGAAAATATCAATACAGGCATAATTTGGGTAAACTGCTGGCTATTCAGAGACTTAAGAACGCCTTTTGGTGGCATGAATCACTCAGGGCTCGGCCGGGAAGGCGGGATGGAAGCGATGCGCTTCTTTACGGAAAGTAAAAATGTCTGTATAAAATATGACTAGTTAATGTTCAAATACTAAAACAAAAATAAGAAAATGAGCCTAACCTGCTATAAGTTCAAATCATCGGGAGCCATATTTGCCAGCGCTTTGGGCTGCAAATGGACCCTTATTTGACCCTTCACACCTGTTTTTCATAACCCAAAGTAAAAGCGTCACAAGCCTGATTGGTCTATAACTTTGCCGATCGCCAAGTAAGGCAAGTCATCTGCGACACTTTTCAATAAACTTATCTACACTAATAATTAAAAAATGCCTGTTCTCAGGCAAGGTAGGACCTGCTATGACCACAACAGAATCGCAACAAGTATATGCCAGTAATGCCCCTAAGCCCGTCGGCCTGTACCCGCATGCTCGCCAGGTAGGCGAGCTGCTTTTTCTATCCGGTGTTGGGCCGCGCCAGGCCGGCAGTGACCATATTCCCGGCGTAGAGCTGGATCAGGATGGCAAGATCATCAGCTATGATATCGCCGCCCAGTGCCACAGCGTCTTTCAAAATATCCGCACCATACTGGAAGCCAGTGGCGCCGACTGGATGGACCTGGTTGATGTCACGGTTTTCTTGACCAATATGGATAAGGATTTTGCCACCTACAACCGGATTTACGCCGAATACTTTGCCGAAAACCAACCCTGTCGGACCACGGTAGAAATCAATAGGTTGCCGACTCCCATTGCCATCGAACTGAAATGTATCGCCAAGGTCAATAGCAAATAGCCAGCAAGGAGCAGATGATGTCTAACTATGTTATGCCATTTAATTTGCAAAAATGGATAGAAGATCACAAAGAGCAGTTGAAGCCCCCCGTCTGTAACAAGCAAGTATTTGATCAGGATGATTTTATCGTTATGGTGGTGGGCGGTCCCAATAACAGAACCGATTACCATTACAACGAAACCCCTGAGCTGTTTTACCAGCTGGAAGGGAAAATGGTGCTTAAGGTAATAGACGATGGCGAATTCAGGGATATTGACATCAAGGCCGGTGAAATCTTCCTGCTACCACCGAAAATGCTGCACTCCCCACAACGCTACGAGCACAGTATAGGCCTGGTGGTTGAGCAAAAAAGAGCTCCAAAACAACAGGACGCACTCTGCTGGTTTTGCCCCTCCTGTCAGCAGCCCCTGTACCGTGAAAATTTCACCCTGGCCAATATAGAAACCGACCTCCCCAAGGTATTTGCCAACTTCTTTGATAACGCTGAACACTGCACCTGCAGCCAGTGCGGTACCGTCACTACCAGGAGCTAAGTCATGTTAAAGATAGATATACACACCCACATTTTACCCAAGACCTGGCCCAACCTAAGGGAGAAATACGGTTACAAGGGCTTTGTCAGCCTGGATCACCACAAATGCGGCTGCGCCCGCATGATGGTAGACGACAAATTTTTTCGAGAAATCCATGAAAATTGTTGGGATGCCGAAGCCAGGCTCCACGACTGCCGTGAGCACAGGGTAGATGTTCAGGTGCTCTCCACCGTGCCCGTGATGTTTAATTACTGGGCCAAGGCAGAAGACACACTGGATTTATCCAAGTACCTTAATGACCATATTGCCGGCATAGTGCATGAATACCCCAAGCGCTTTGTCGGCTTGGGCACCCTGCCCATGCAGGCACCGGATCTGGCAATCAAGGAGCTGGAACGCTGCGTTAAGGATATCGGGCTGGCCGGCGTGCAAATAGGCTCACATATTAACGATTGGAACCTGGACCACGAAGAGCTGTTTCCCATTTTTGAAGCGGCTCAGGATCTGGGCGCCGCAATCTTTGTCCACCCCTGGGACATGATGGCAAAAGAGAAGATGCCCAAATACTGGCTGCCCTGGCTGGTGGGCATGCCGGCCGAGTCAAGTCTGGCCATCTGCTCCATGATATTCGGCGGTGTTTTGGCCAGGTTGCCCAAGTTAAAGGTGGCCTTTGCCCATGGCGGAGGCTCTTTTCCATCAACCATTGGCCGCATCGAACATGGCTTTAATGTTCGTCCCGACCTGTGCGCCGTAGACTGTCAAATCAACCCGAGAGAATTTCTGAAACAAATCTATCTAGACTCCCTGGTGCATGATGAACTGGCGCTAAAATACCTGGTGCAATTGATGGGGCCGGACAATATCGCCCTGGGAACTGACTACCCCTTTCCACTGGGTGAACTTGCTCCGGGTAAATTGATCGAGTCTTGCGACTTTAGCAGGGATATCCAGGCGAAATTAATGCATGGCACGGCACTCAATTGGTTAGGGCTGAAAAAGGAGATGTTTTTGTGATCCTGACAATAGAGCTACTGAAGCAGAAATATCAGATCAACACCGACTTTGCCTGGTCTCTGGCCATACCTATGGCCTTTAATGATAAACAGCCCAATCACTTTGGCGCCGAAATAGCCCAAGCCAGCCCGATGCAGGCGGGAAGCTTTATTGGCGATACCGAGCAAGGTGGCAGCTGTAATGTTAATCAGCTGAGTATCAACCCTCATTGTAACGGCACTCATACCGAAACCATCGCCCATATCTGTGATAAGGAGTCGGCCCTGGCATTAAACATTGCCGATATCCTGCCCAATGCCCTGATGCCATGTGCCTTGATCAGCGTAACACCTATCAAGGCACTAAGCTGTGAAGATGACTACAGCCCGGCTTTCACCGAACAAGATAAAGTGATCAACCGGGCCCAGCTCGAATCTGCCCTATCCCACTACTCCGATGAGCAGCTGCAAGCCTTAGTGATCAGAACCCTGCCCAATGACCTGGCTAAGCAGCAAGAGAGCTATTGCGAAAGCCGGCAACCGGCATTTTTCAGCCGCGATGCCATCCTTTACCTGAATGAGCGCGGCGTTGAACACCTGATCACTGACCTGCCATCAATCGACAGGCTGCATGATGATGGCCTGCTCACCTGCCACCACTTGTTTTGGCAGGTAACCGAAGGGGCACATTTGCCTGGCCCCAACAGCTTATTGAATAAAACCATTACCGAGCTGGCCTATATTGAGGATGATATTCAGGATGGTTTTTACTTTGTCAGCCTGCAGTTTCCGGCCTTTGTCAACGACGCTGCGCCAAGCCGTCCCGTATTATACGGCACGGCCCACCTATATGAATATCTAGATTAAAAAGACAATAATAATGAAATTAGATAACAGCTTAACCTACGCTAAACAATTGGATGCCGATGATCCCCTGGCCTTTATGCGCGACCATTTTTCCATTCCCAAACAAGAAAATGGTCAGGATGAATATTACTTCACAGGTAACTCCCTGGGACTTCAACCGAAAAAAAGCCGAGAGAATGTGCTTGAATTTTTGGACGCCTGGCAGCAAAGAGGCGTTAAGGGACACTTTGAGGGAGAGTTTCCCTGGATGCCCTATCATGAGTTTCTGACCCAGGAATCCGCCAAGCTGGTCGGTGCCCTGCCGGAAGAAGTGGTGATGATGAATTCCCTCACCGCCAACCTGCACCTGATGATGGTGAGTTTTTATCGGCCTAAGGGAAAGCGCAGCAAAATTCTTATCGAAGATCATGCCTTTCCATCCGATCATTATGCGGTTGAATCCCAGCTTAAACATCATGAAAAATCCCTTAACGGTTCGGTCGAAGATAATTTGATGCTCTGGACACCACGCCCAGGAGAGGAGCTATTAGAGCATGAGGATTTGTATCAGCTAATCGAAAGCCAGGGGGATGAAATCGCCCTGATACTCCTACCCGGTGTTCAATACTATACCGGCCAGGTACTGGATATAAAAACCATTACTCAAAAGGCCCATGCCAAGGGTATTAAGGTTGGCTTTGACCTTGCCCATGCCGCAGGCAATATAGAAATGTCACTGCATGACTGGCAGGTGGATTTTGCCTGCTGGTGCAGCTACAAGTATCTCAACAGCGGCGCGGGCTCTGTAGCAGGCTGCTTTGTCCATCAAAGACACTGCCAGGATACCGGGCTAAATCGCTTTGCCGGCTGGTGGGGACACGATAAAAGCACAAGATTTAAGATGGAAAACCATTTTAAGGCCATGCCGACAGCCGAAGGCTGGCAACTATCTAACCCCCCCGTACTCTCACTGGCGGCAATCAGGGGCTCACTGGATACCATAGCGCTTGCCGGCGGTATCTCGGCCTTGCGTGAAAAGTCGCTCCAGCTAACCGGCTATCTCGAGCAACTAATGACTCAGGAGCTGGGTGATAAAGTCCGTATTATCACCCCTGGCAACCCTAACGAGCGGGGTTGCCAGCTTTCCATCATGGTCAATGTCGAAGGACTGGATGGCAAAGCCATGCACGATACGCTGGAAGCCAATGGTGTTACCACGGACTGGCGCTACCCCAATGTCATCCGTGTCGCCCCCGTGCCCCTTTACAACAGCTTTCAGGACGCTTATCACTTTGTCCGCATACTCAAGGAGTGCCTGCTATGAGTGAATACAATAAAACAACCATCACCCTGGCCGGAGGCGGCCTGGTAGGTTCACTGCTTGCCCTGATTCTTGCCCGCAAAGGCTATCAGGTCGAAGTATTTGAATCCCGCGGAGATATGCGCAAGGTAGATATCTCCGCCGGCCGTTCCATTAATCTGGCCCTGGCCAACCGGGGAATAAAACCGCTACAGGATTTAGGTTTGATGAATGCCATCAAGGAAATGCTAATTCCCATGCGCGGCCGCATGGTACATACCCAAGACAACCAGGAGAGTTTTCAGGCCTATGGGCAAAATGAGAACGAGGTGATTTACTCTATTTCACGTGGTCAGCTTAACAGCTTTCTGATGACGGAAGCAGAGAAAACCGGTCTGGTAAATTTTCACTTTCAGCACAGAATTCAACAGATAGATTTTGACAACAAGACACTTAGTCTGGAACACCAGGGGCAAAACCTGGTTCATAACTTTAAACGCCTGATGGGTACCGATGGCGCCAATTCAGTAGTCCGAAAAAGCATATTAGCGCAAGGTAGCAGTCAAGACAGTGAAAGCCCCCTGGACCACAGTTATAAAGAGCTAACCATTAACGCCGATGAAAAGGGCCAGTTTAAACTGGAAAAGAATGCCCTGCATATCTGGCCAAGGGGCGATTTTATGCTGATCGCCCTGCCCAACCTGGATGCAAGTTTTACCGTCACCCTGTTTATGCCCAACCAAGGGCCTGCAAGCTTTGCCAGCATAACAACGGCTGAAGATGTTGAGGACTTCTTTGATCAGCATTTTGCCTCGGTCACCCCCCTGCTTGATAACCTGACTCATGACTACCTTAATAATCCCACCGGCAGGCTGGCGACGGTAAAATGTGCGCCCTGGCACTTACAGGACAAGGCCTTGATCCTAGGTGATGCCGCACATGCCGTAGTGCCTTTTCACGGCCAGGGCATGAACTGCGGCTTCGAAGACTGTGATGCCATAGCCAGGCTGTTACCCGACGCAGCCAATAGCCAGGACTTGGACTGGCAGGTATTATTTGCCCAAATTGAACAGGAACGTAAAGTTAATGCCGATGCCATCGCAGATATGGCGCTGGAAAACTATGTTGAGATGCGTGATAGCGTCCGCAAGAGCGAATTTATCCTGCAAAAACAGCTGGCATTCCAAATACAGCAATGGTTTCCCGAGCGCTTTACTCCCAGATATGCCATGGTGATGTTTGAGCATATCCCCTATAGCCAGGCTTACGCCTTGGGGCAAAAGCACCAGCAACTGTTAAATGAATTATCGGACGCTTTAACCAATGTTAGCCAATTAACTAAGGGCGAGGCGTTAAGGTTATTGGATAAACATGGGCTCTAAGAGCCCTCGTATAACTGACTAGTATTCAAGGGTAAACAGCAGTTCATTAAGGTCCGGCTGCCACTGAAAATCCGCCAGCCGGATCCTGGCGCCAAGCACCACCACATCTTCTTCTTGCAGGGCCTGCTTTTGCCGCTCAAAGTGCTCACTGCCCGCAGTAAAGGATATCTTGCCCTGTGAGTTGATCACCCGAAACCAGGGAACAACTCGGCCTCGCCAGCCGCCTTCAGGCACCTTGCCTAAAGCCTTTCCCACTAGGCGTGCCCTGCCGGGAAGCCCGGCCAGGTCTGCAATTTGCCCGTAGCTGGCCACCTTGCCCTCAGGAATCGCCTGTACCGTCTGCCAGATGCGGATATAGTGAGGATTTAGCGCCATTACCAGGGCAGCACCTGGCCATTGGAGTGCTTAAACACGCCGCTTTCAGACATGGACAAGTCATTAATCAAACCGGTTAAGCGTTGAGCGCATTCCAGCGTACTGATATCGCCACCCTGGTTAACCATATCCGTTTGCACATAGCCTGGGTGGAAAATGCCAACGGCAATATCCTCTGGCGCCAAGTCCTTGGCCAGTGACATGGAAGCCGCATTTAGCGCCGCCTTACTCATGCGGTAGCCGTATCGACCACCCGAGCCATTATCGGCTATAGAGCCCATGCGGGAAGTGATCATGGCAATTTTACTGCCGCTTTTCAGGTTAGTCTGCAATGAATAAACCACTCGCAGCGGTGCCAGGGCATTGACTTCAAACTGCTCCCTGATGGTGTCACTGTTTAATCGCTGCAAGCTTTCATCCCTTAAGATACCGGCGTTACAGATAAGGATATCAATTGGAATATCCCCGAGTTTAGTGATCATTTCCTGCAAGCCCACCTCGGTGGCAACATCTATATGGGGAACAACATTGACCTGTAGGGCATCCAGCTCGGGTGATGATTGCCGGCACAGGGCATAGACGGTATCTCCCTGCTGTTTAAATGCTGCGGTCAGCGCCAAACCTATGCCGCGATTCGCTCCGGTAATAACTACCACTTGCCCCATAACAAGTCTCCTTCAAAAAGATTAATGCTTTCACTAGTTTAGCCAGTTTCCCTCACTTGCCCAAGCGAAAATTTAAAAATACTACCGTCCCAAACTTGCCCTAGGCCCGGAGCGTAAGCTTTCTTTACTAACCGCTTTTTACTACGCCACCTAAGGCAAAGCTTAAATTCATTAATTGGTCGCAAAGCTTAAGTATTTCTGATACAACTCCATCATGCTTAAAGAAAAATTATGCCAATGGGATGGTAAGTCAGCCGATGATATTGGCCATATTTACCAGAACGAATGCCAGAGCACAGACTTTGTTGACGGTATTATCTTGCTGACGGCAGATAAGGATTGTCAAGATGGGGCAACCTGGCTACTGAAAAAGCACCTTGAACAGGGTCATATGCTAAGCCAACAGCAGCAAAACCAATTGTACCAGCAGTTACCCGAACTAACCCAGTGGCAAAGTCGGCTACACCTGTTGCAATCACTGCAGTATTTAGCCATACCGGTTGCACACCAGCAGCGGCTTGAGCTCTTTATCAGAAAAAACCTCGGTCATGACAATAAGTTTGTTAGGGCCTGGGCCTATGACGGCTTTTTTCAGCTAGCCAAACAGTATCCAGAATACCGCAATGAGCTGATGGAGTTTTTAAACCTGGCAATGGCTGATGAAGCCGCCTCGGTTAAGGCCAGAGTCAGAAATATTTTAAAAAGCAGTAAGAGCTAACCAAGGGCGTATTGATCTTTCAGGTTTATTTTGAACAAAATTTAAACTCGAAAGTTCAACACGCCCTAAGGAATAGGCAAAGGAATATCAGATGGTTGAAGCGGCCACACGACAGGCGCGAGAAGTTGCACAAAAATTTGCCTCTGACTCTCAAAGTTCACTGGGCAAGATCAAAAAAGCGTCCCAGGGACAGTTTAGCATCAGCGCCCGAGACAAAAACAATCCGCATATCAAACGAATCCGTGTGGTGTCCACCATTGAGTATTATTTATCTGATTAGAGGAGAAAAACATGCCGTCGGATAGCAAGGAATATCCCTACTCTGGCAGTTGCCTTTGTGGCAAAGTTCAGTACAAAGTAGAGAAGTTTATGCCACATATGGCGCACTGCCACTGCAACATGTGTCAAAAATTTCATGGTGCAGCCTTTTCTACTTTTGGTGAAGTAAAACTGGAACATTTACATTGGCTAAGTGGTGAAAAAGACCTAAAAAGCTATCGGGCCAGCAATGATAGTATTCGTTATTTTTGCCGCCATTGTGGCTCCAGCATGCTGTTTAGCTCCAAATACAATAGGGCCGAAGGAAGCATAGAGCTGGCCATTGCCACTCTGGATAATGCAGCTGAACTGACACCCGATGCACATATATTTACAAATTCCAAGGTGCCGTGGCTTAAGCTTACTGATAACTTACCCCAATATCCAAAATACAGAAATGAATAACTAATACCAATGTAAGTAAAGAATTGATCATTCAGCGAGAGTTAAAAGGCTTAGAGGCAAGGCATTGGTTGCCGAGAATGGTTATTCAGGACAATTGCTCCTGCATTGTCTAATTACCTACATTCATGTAGGGCCCTTGTCAAAATCAAAACGTAAGCATATGAGCCTTTTAAACTCGCCCTCTGGGAGCTCGTCAGGAAAGTGATAACTTCACAAATTTCTTTGATGGAGGATGACTACACCGGCATCAATTTGCTTTGTTCTAACTTCCCTGACGTAGCTCTGAAGTGACTAACTCTTTATTTCCATTGGTATAAAACCTCGCAAAGCTAAGTAAGAGAAGGCTATAGGTCTATCTGTCAATAGCCCCCCCACTAGTGGTTAAGCCGCCTGTAGCAAAACCTTAGCCTCACCAGTTAGATCTTAAGCTGGTTTTGATGCCAGATAGCTATATGATTTACCGAATTATGGAGCTTGCCAGCTTGGACACAAGACACTCACTCAAGCTGACTCTGGTCTAATCGGCAAATACAACTAAATACTGCTATGCTAACTTGAACTAACCGCATAAATTTATAAGGTTTTATATGACGGGAATGTTGAAGCTGGCGGTATTATGCATGTCTCTGTCTTTTCTTTATTTTATTGCGGCAAAACTGGGCTTGAGTTTAGCCTTTGAACAAGGCAACACTTCACCGGTTTGGCCGCCAACCGGTATTGCCATTGCGGCGATTATCTATTTCGGCCAGCGGGTATGGCCTGGTATCTTTTTAGGTGCCCTACTCGTTAATGCAACCACGACTATAACCGTATTTGCTTCCCTTTTTATCGCGCTTGGCAATACGCTTGAAGCTATCATTGCCGGGTATCTGATCATCAAATATACCGCCAGATACCCGTTCAATAACCTTGCTCATATTGCCCGCTTTATTGTTATATTGATTATGGCCACCATGGTTAGTGCAACCTTTGGCGTTACCACACTCTACCTAAGCCAGGTTATCAACCTTGAGGCATATGGCCTGCTGTGGTTGACCTGGTGGCTGGGCGACCTGGTGGGAGGTACCGTTTTCGTGCCATTCTTATTAACCTGGTCAAAACTCAACTTCAGGCACTGGTCAGTGTCGACCTGGTGCGATGTGGCCTTACAGACATTCGTAACCTTGTTTTGCCTGTCGCTGGTGTTTAGCCCCTGGTTTCCCCTGGGGAAGGCGCACTACCCGTTAGCCTTTATCTATCTGCCAATCGCCATCTGGGTTTCATACCGCTTTCAGCTTCATGGTGCGACTCTCTTTGTCCTTGTAGTATCCGCCTTTGCCATTCTCGGCACTCTGGGCAATTTAGGTCCTTTTGTCCGCTCATCCACCAATGAGTCATTACTGCTGTTGCAAGGCTTTATGGGGGTGATGATGGTAACCACCTTATCGCTTGCCGCCAGTATCAGGGAGAGAAAACTGGCCAGTAAGCAATTAGAGCTGAGCCAAGACCAGCTAAAAAAGATTGTCGCCCAACAAACGGGGGATTTAAAGTCGGCCGCCTACGAACTCAGGCTGGCAGAAACCGTATTCAACGAAAGCTCCCAATCCATCATCATTACCGATAAAGATGCCAAAATACTCAGGGTTAATCCTTCATTCACCCGGTTAACGGGATACACGGAAGCAGAAGTACGAGATAAGAATCCCAGGTTTTTAAAGTCTGGCCGCCAGTCACTGGCATTTTATAAAAGCTTTTGGAAGTCTCTGGTTAAGACGGGCAACTGGCAGGGAGAGATATGGAATAAAAGAAAAAACGGTGAAATATTTCCCGCTTGGCAAACCGTAACCGCCGTCAGGAACAAAAAGGGTAAAATACGCCAGTACATCAGTATTCTCAACGATATATCCGAAAGAAAAACGACGGAAGAACGCATCTATCATCTGGCCCATTATGATGAAGTGACCGGGTTACACAACCGGGGGGCATTTTTAGATCAACTTAAAAAATCCATTTCTCACGCAAAACGACATCAGCAAAAACTTGCCGTACTCTATCTTGATCTGGACAACTTCAAACTGATCAACGATGCATCCGGTCACACGGTCGGTGACCTGCTGTTAAGAAATGTCGCGACCAGAATCGACGATACACTAAGGCAGGAAGACATAGTTGCACGATTGGGTGGAGATGAATTTGTTATTTTACTGACTGATATCGCAACCAACCAGGATGCTGCGGTGACGGCCGAAAAGGTTCTTGCCGTCATGGGTTCCCCCATGACACTTGGCAATACCGAAGTAGTGGTTACCGGCAGCCTGGGGATCAGCATTTTTCCCGACAATGGCGAAAGTGCCGATACCCTGCTGACAAACGCCGATGTTGCCATGTACAAGGCAAAAGATAAGGGCCGCAACAATTTTCAGTTTTTCACCCATCAAATGAATGCCCTGGCCCAAGAGCGATTGATTCTTGAACATGAGATGCGTAAAGGGCTGGAAAACAATGAATTCATTTTACACTTTCAGCCCCAGGTCTGCGTAAAAACGGGTCACATCATAGGTTGTGAAGCCTTGCTGAGGTGGCAGCATCCAACCAGGGGCATGATATCTCCCGCCGTTTTTATTCCAATCGCTGAAGACAGTGGCCTGATCCGACAGCTGGGTGCCTGGGTCATGCGTTCGGCCTGTTTGCAGCAAAAACACTGGCAAGAAGCAAACTTACCCGAGCTTCGCATGGCCATTAATATTTCGGGCAAACAACTGGTCTGTAAGCAGTTGATAACGGAAATGCAAAACATTCTCAGAGAAACAGGTATCAAGCCCCATACCATAGAGCTGGAGCTGACAGAAAGTACCCTGATGGAAAATGTTGATGAGAATATAGATATTTTATGCAAACTACATGATATGGGTGTTCAACTTGCCATAGATGACTTTGGCACAGGCTACTCTTCCATGGCCTACCTGAAGCGTTTTCCCATCGATAAGCTGAAAATCGACCAGTCATTTGTCAGAGATATTGCAACAGATCCGGACGACGCCGCTATCGTTAACGCCACTACATTGTTGAGTCACAGCCTGAATATGCATGTTATCGCCGAGGGCGTTGAAACTGAGCAACAGCTGGAGTTTTTAATCCAGATTGGCTGTGATGAGATTCAAGGCTACTATTTCAGTAAGCCCCTGCCAGCCAAAGAGCTGGTACAAATTATCAAGGAAAAACGCAACCTCAGCCAACTGGCATGCAAAATATAAAACACCTGATTTTGCTACTCTTTTAGCTGACAATTTAGTATTTTATCTGCAAACAAAATCAACGGCGCCTAGAGTCTACAAACCTGTTTTAAGAACAACCAAGTGTAAACGAATAAGTACCGGGCGTTAGACAATAACAATAAAGGAAATAAAAAATGACCGCTAAGGCTTTTCAAGACTGCTATCCCGAAGAACTGAGCCATTGCTACGGATGTGGCAGCAATAATGAAAACGGGCATCAGTTGAAAAGCTACTGGCATGGCGAAGACACTATTGCCCACTTTACCCCAAAAGCTCACCATACCGCCATTCCAGGTTTTGTTTATGGCGGCCTGATTGCCTCATTAATTGATTGCCATGGCACAGGTAGCGCCTCAGCAGCAGCATACAAGGCCCAGGATAGAGAAATGGGCAGCCTGCCGGCACTAAGGTTTGTTACCGCATCGCTAAAAGTCGACTTTAAGGCACCAACGCCTTTAGGCGTAGAGTTAGAACTAATAGGCAGGATTACCCAAGTCAAAGAGCGAAAAGTCATAGTGGACATTGAGGTTTATGCCGATGATAAGCTGTGTGCTACCGGCCAGGTCATCGCCGTAAAAATGCCCGAGTCCATGGCGGTGGCAAGATAATACAAACTCCCCATAGCCTAAAAGCGATTTAACACTCACCCTGTTTTGGAGAATACAATGCAAGACTCGGCACAGGTGCCTTCACAAGCTCAAGAAACAACACAGCCAAGCACAACAACGCCTGAGGCTGCACAGTCTCTTCACCCTTCTGAGCTATTAAAAGAAGAGATAGATCAAGTGACCAATTTCTATCACCTGATCATCGAGTTTTTCAGTAACTACAGCTTCCAGCTGGTGGGCGCTTTCCTTATTTTCATCATCGGCTACCTGTTTGCCGGCAAGGTCGCCAATGCCGTGTTAAGGGTATGCGAGCGACATAAGCTGGACGTTACCCTGAGCCGTTTTCTCGCCAATACCAGTAAAATGATAGTGGTTATCCTGATCTCCATTGTCGCACTTAACAAGCTGGGCATCAGTGTCACTCCGTTTATCGCCGCTATCGGTGCCGTATCCCTGGGCGCCGGCCTTGCCTTACAAGGCTTACTGGCCAACTACGCTGCAGGATTTAATATCATTATTATTCGTCCCTTTGTGGTTGGCGACACCATTACCGTACAAGGGGTTACCGGACTGGTTAAAGAGGTATTGCTGGCCTATACCATATTGATTGATGAAGATAATGTTGAAATCATGATCCCCAATAAGCACATAGTCGGTGAAGTGTTACATAACTCCAAGCACGACTCGCTGCTTGAGCTCACGGTCGGCATTTCCTATGACCATAACCCGTTAGACGCGGCCGAGCTTATCGAAGAAACCATAAACCGGTTGGACATAGTCAGTGACCAGAGAGAGCCGCAAGTCGGGATCAACGAATTTGCCGACAGCGCCATAGTTATTGCGGTTCGCTTATGGACGCCAACCCGTAATCTCTACGCGGCAAAATACCAGGCCTACAAGAGCATTTACCTGGCACTTGAACAGGCAGACATCAAGATCCCTTATCCACAAAGAGATGTCCACCTGATCACGGAAAATGGCCAGTAAGGCTAAGTGCGTGTCAAACTGTCAGCTTTATTCCGGGCGAGTTTTAAATTGGAAAGAGGGATACCTCCTAACCAATCCCAGATAAATACCCTATACTTGCTAACCTTATACCAAGTGAATTAATTAATTGATCACTTAGCGAGAATTAAAAGGCTGAGAGGCAAGGCATTGATTGAGAGAATGGTTATTCAGGACAATTGCTCCTGCATTGTCTAATTACCTACATCCATGTAGGGCCCTTGTCAAAATCAAAACGTAAGCATATAAGCCTTTTAAGCTCGCCCTTTGGGAGCTCATTAGCAAGCTGATAACTTCACAAAATTAATGAAATATAGAGCGACTATGTTTAAATAATTTTGTTTGTTCTAAGCTTGCTAATGAAGCTCTAACTTGGTCAATTTATTATTTCAATTGGTATTATTAGCAGGAATTGTTATAAAGGAAGCTTGAATGCACCATAAGTTTTCTCTGCCCATGATCAGATTTTTAGTCGGCCTTTGCCTAATATTCAGTATCTCTGCTTGCCAGGAACAAGCCGGTTCCAACTCAGAAATGAACATTAACTCAGCACTAGTCGATGCATTAAATAAGAGCAATGGTGAAATCAAGCTACAGGCAGATCAGAGTCTGCAAATTAACCCAAGCCAAGACGGCGCAAGCTGGTTTAAGCTCTCTATCGGCAAGCACTTGGCTAAACACGCCAAAATCAGCTTTTATCCAAACCAACGCCAAAAAAGCATAAGTTTCAGTAAGGCAGGAAGATATAAGGTCGATGTCAACGTCAATAGCAAAGACGCAAGACCTAATCAGCAACAAAGACAAATCACCCTCGTCGTCCATTAAAAACAGGAAGTCGCTAAAACTCTTTAGCCAAACAGGATGTGTCCATGAATTATAAACACAAGTTATCACTGGCCTTTTCGATACCCCTGGTATCCGTGCTCACCCTCTCCTATCAGGAGATAAATACCCGGCATTGCGGCCTGGTATTTGACAGCGAAAAATCTTCATTGATTAACAGCCTTTTACCCGAACAGATCAGCAAGCTTAAGAGCAAACGCAGTGTCAATGCCACTGATATCTGTATTATGCCAACGGCCAAGCTGGAGCAGGCGCTAAACAAGATCAGCCAGCCCAAGCCGGATCACCCGGGCAAAGCCATGGCATTTCGCTATCAGGAAAAGCTAAGCAAGAATGGTCAATTCAACATAGATAACTGGTCAAAGTCGCAGCAACAGGTCAAGAACATGCAACGCCTTGCCAGCTATGATGCCGGCTTAACTTCAGAGCTGTGGCAAGAACTCGGCCCTGGCAATATCGGCGGCCGTATTCGCTCCTTTGCCTTTGACCCTACAGACAGCAACCGCATTATTGCCGGTTCGGTATCCGGCGGGCTATGGCAGACCACTAACCTGGGCCAGTCATGGTCTCCGGTCGATGACTTTATGGCCAACCTGTCCATCAGTTCGGTGATTTTTGACCCCAATGACACTGATATTGTCTATGCCGGCACGGGTGAAGGCACCTTTAATGCTGACAACGTCCGTGGTTATGGTGTATTTAGATCAAACGACAAGGGCCAGTCATGGCAATCATTGGCTGCCACCGCGGCCTCCTACGATTTCTACTGGGTTAACCGCCTGGTGATACCTGCAGGCACAGATAAGCTCTTTGCGGCAACCGAGACAGGCATCTGGCGCTCGCTAGACGGCGGAGAGTCCTGGAGCCAATCTTATCAGGAGCGCACCAACGACATAGATGTCGCGCCCGATAACGCCGCAAATATGATTGCGGGTACCTGGCAAGGGGTAGTTTACTCCACAGACGCTGGGGATACCTGGACCTCGTCAACTGGCCTGGATGGCATTAGCGGGCGGACAGAAGTGGCCTACGCCACGTCAGATTCCAATATTGTTTATGCCTCCATAGATAACAACAGCGGCGAAGTCTATAAGAGCACAGACGGCGGCCAGTCATTTAGCCTGGTCAATTCGGGCACCAGCTATCTGGGCAGCCAGGGCTGGTACGACAATGCCCTTTGGGTAGATCCTGTCGATGCCAACCATATCATAGTGGGCGGTATCGACCTATTCCGTAGCACCAATGGCGGTCAAAACCTTACCCAGATAAGCTCCTGGTGGGCAGCTCCGGATTCGGCCCATGCCGATCATCACTTTATTCTTCAACACCCGGATTATGACGGTGTCACCAATAAGCAGGTATTTTTTGCCAATGACGGCGGCATGTATACCGCACAAGACGTCACTAGTGTGGTTAGCGGCTGGATAGACACCGGCTGGCAGGAATTAAACAACCAGCTCTCCATTACCCAGTTTTACAGCATTGGCGTAGCGCCAGACGGCACCATAATTGCCGGCACACAGGACAATGGCACCCTGGTCTATAAGACGGATGAGCAGGGAGTCGGCGATTCCGAGGCCTGGTACGAAACCTTTGGCGGTGACGGTGGTTACTCGGCTGCTGATCCCACCGATTCCAACTACCTGTATGGCGAATATGTCTACTTGAACATTCACCGCAGCACCAACGGTGGCGGAGCAAATTCATCCAACTATATCTATGATGCAAAAATGGAAGACGGCGCCCTCTTTATCGCCCCCTTTATTCTCGACCCCAACAACCCTAACCGCCTACTCGGCGGCGCTGCAGAGCTATGGGTCAGCGACAATGTCAAAGACTTTAGCCCCAGCTGGACCAGCCTAAAAGGCAAAACCACCAACCAGGCATCGATAAAGTCCATTGCCGTCGCCAAGGGTAACAGTGACCTGATTTATATCGGCCACCAGGATGGCGAGATTTATAAAACCATCGATGGTACCTCTCCCTCTCCCACCTGGACACAAGTAGACACAGTGGATATGCCGGGGCGCAGCGTAATGCGCATCGCAATTGATAACAACAAGCATGATACCCTGTATGCCTCTTTTAGCGGCTATGAAAGTGGCAACCTGTGGAAATCAAGCGATGCTGGCCAAACCTGGAGCCAGGCAACGGGCTCGGGCCTGACCGGACTGCCGCCGGCACCGGTTCGCACCATAGCCCTGCACCCAAGCAAGGCCAACTGGCTCTATGTCGGGACCGAAGTAGGCATTTTTAGCAGCCAGGACGGCGGTAATAATTGGAGCGTAAATAACGACGGCCCAGCCAATGTCTCGGTGGACGAACTGATCTGGCAAAATGACAATACCCTACTCGCCGCCACCCATGGCAGAGGCGTATTTAGGGCAACCCTGGTGGAAGATATGACGCCGGACAGCTTCAGCTTCGAATCACAGCTGGATACCCAGATCGCAACTCAGGTGACCTCGGAAACAAAAACCGTGACAGGTATTACCCAGATAATAGATGTCACCGTTGAAAACGGAGAGTATTCTCTCGACTGTGCCAGTGATGGCTTCACCTCAGCGCCTGGAAAAATACGCAATGGCCAGTCGATCTGCCTAAGGCATACCAGCTCGGCACAAACCTATACCGAAACTGTTACCAGTCTCACGCTTGGTGATAGCCAGTTCAGCTTTACCAGTAAAACGCTGGCCGACGTTACGCCTGACGATATCACGATAAGTGCCAAGGCAAGTGTCGAACCGGCAACGGAGCAAACCTCAGAGGCTGTTACCGTAACCGGCATAGATATCGCCATTAACCTGACCGTAAGCAATGGCGAATATGCCCTAAACTGCGATCCCCAGGCATTTACCAGCGAGGCAGGTACCATAGGCAATAACGAAAATTTCTGTGTCAGGCATACCAGTGCCAGTGGTTTTAACGAGTCGGTTACTTCAACCGTCACCCTAAACGAAACCAGTGTTGAATTTACCTCCACCACCAGAGTAAAGGACGAGACACCGGACTCGATAAACATAGCATCGCTCAGCAATGTTGAAACCAACAGCCAGCAGACATCGGCCAGCTATACCATCTCGGGTATAGACGATGGCGTTGAGATTTCGGTGACTGGGGGAGAATATTCACTGGGCTGCTCAGACTCGGGCTTTACCGCCGGCACAGGCACGGTCAATAACAATGACACTTTCTGCCTACGTCATACCAGCTCGGCAAGCTTTAGCAGTAGCACCACAACCCTTGTCACCATAGGAGCAAGCAGCTTTAGCTTTTCTTCAACCACCAAAGCCGCACCGGCAACGGACTCCGGTGGCAGCAGTGGCGGTGGCAGTAGCGGATTATGGCTTATCTTGCTGGGTGTAGTCACCGCCGGATGGCGCATACGCAACTAGGGCGTGTTGACCTTTCAGGTTTATTTTTGCAGCAGTTTGTTTGGTATTTATACAAGGCTGAGCATGAGAAGCATAGTTACTCTATTCGAACAAGTGACAACTAGGTAGGGAACCTAGTTGAACAGCGTAAGCTGGCCAAGTACTTGGCGAAATACATGGAGGTATTTCATAAAACGTAGTAGAAATGCCAAACAAACGCTGCCCAAAGGGTTCAATTAAATACTTTTTGCTCTTTGTTGCTCGCTATTGACATGGAATAACCATGCTACATAGCTCGCGCCGTGAGCAAAGAGTATTTATCTTGAACAAAACTTAAACACTAAAGATAAACACGCCCTCGTCAAGCCTGCTTAAAAAAGGAAGGTCATTGCCTTCCTTTTTTTATCAATAAAAAACCTCAATAAATCCCCTCGGCTTGAACAACAAAATTAGCTAAATCAGTCCCACAAATAGCCAAATTTGGCTAATACTATATATAGGCCGTAACGACTCGCACCTGTGGCTTAGTTGCAGGCCCAAGCCATTGTCCTTTTGGCAAAATTGCCAAACCAGTAGATCTTGGCATAGCAAGTGGAACATGAGTGACTATGATTGCTAATCAGTTCGACTACTTAAAGAATCCAAGCTCAGAACAGCTGTTAGGCTCGCCACAAGCTTTCTTAGCCAGACTGACTATGCCAACCATCATAGATATTGAAGGCGCAGATACCGACAGCTATCGGGTGATAGTCACCCTCATTCACGGCAATGAGCCATCCGGATTAATCGCGTTGCACAGATGGATTCTGCTGACCAATAAATATGGCCGTAAGCCGCTGACCAACTTACGCTTTGTCATAGCGTCCATCGAAGCAGCCCAGTTAGCACCCGAATTAACTCATAGATACCTCCCGGGCGGAAAAGATTTGAACAGGTGCTTTGGTCATAGCAAGGCCGGAGGATACTATGATAGGGCCAGGCTTATCGAGACGGCAATTAACGAGGTAAGGCCTGAATTGGTGGTCGACTTGCACAACACGTCCGGTTACGGGCCGGCATTCGCGGTATCAACAAGTCGCAGGGCACAGGATTCCGCACTTGCTTCCATATTTTGCTCCAAGATGATCTATACGGAGTTAATGCTGGGCGCCCTGATGGAACAAGAGTATCACTGCCCCACCATCACCATAGAGTGTGGCGGCAGCAAGGATCCTCAGTCCCATGAAATCGCGTTTCAGGGCATAGACCAGCTAAGCCGCTACTCACAGCTGGCCGAATGCCACCATTTGCAGCTGGTGGAAGTCTTGGCTCACCCGCAAAGGGTAAGGTTAAAGCAGGAACGCAGCCTAACCTATGATTTGGCATTTAACCCTGAATACGCCTTAACGGTTCATAAAGATATCGAACAAATGAACTTTGGTGTCACCAGCCGTGGTCGCACCTTGGGCTGGCTCAGTAAAGATTCACTTGAAGATCTGGTGATCATAGATCCGGACGGCAATAACCTGATTGCCGAATATTTTGAGGTGAAAGACAATGCCTTGGTGGCAAAAACCGATATGCAGCTGTTTATGGCGACCTCGGTTAAGGAAATTGCCCTCACCGACTGTCTGTTTTATGTGACCCTCTCACCAAAAGGTACAGAAAGCTAGGACTCTTTTTACCGCCTTATCGCTGAAGCTCAACACGCACTAGTCAGCCTAGTTATCGGCTACCCACCGATAACCGCACTTGTGGCTAACAATTTCAGGCATCTTCTTCGTGCATCTGGCCATCAATTAACATGGATTGTTCAACAGCTTCTTCATCATGTTTTGCAAGCCGATAACTGCCATCAAACATATACTCAAGGAAAATACATTCACCCTCACTGGCTTCAAGTTGCGTTAGCACTTCATCTGGTAACTCCACTCCTAAACCTGAGCCCACCACTTTTACTTTTAGTTCAATCATGATCTCAACTCCCCAATATACACCAGGTAAAAAGCGCAAAGTCACTTTCAAAGCGCCCATATCATGATACAAATTATAGTTGTGATATGAATGAGTGATAGGCTCTGTTGATATGTGTTCCTAGATTAGTGGCAGGAAGCCTCCGTAGGCCATACGAGTAGCATCAAAACCCGAGTTCGAAGAAGCAACCAGCTCTGCCATTCTCGGATCGTCCGCAACCTTCTTGTTGGCCAGATCGCGTGCTTCACGAGACTCAAATACCACCCAGCCAAATACAATGACTTCATCCTCCGTTGCAGTAACAAGATCTGTGAACGAGCGCGTTCCCGCCAAATTTAAATCATCACCAACGAACTCTCGGTACTCGATCGCACCATGCTCTTTCCAAATCTTAGCAACAGACTCAACAAGCACCTTATATTCCTTTATACGGTCACGCGAAATGGGAAGGACAAATCCATCAACATATTGCGCCATAACTTCTCCTATTACGGTGATTAAATCTTGTGTCTGTAGCTGTATAGCCCCCTGTTAAAGGAGAATAGTATTATTGGCTAGAATTAGCGAAGCTGGAGCGAAAAGCCATCTGAGCTAGTAAAAACAACTAAGTTATCATTCTCGCTAAGTGTATATACTGAGACAAACCTCCTTCGCCTAAGATTTACCTTCCTTAATTAATTTTAATAAATTGGCTTGGCGAGTTTTGTAAGCATTGTTTTCTACATTTTCACTAATACTTTTTTTGATAGTGAAATGTCTCATTTCTAATGCCTTTTTAAGCTCTCCGTTTGCTTCGAGACCATCTGCTAGGCTGTCATAAGCGTCCGCTTTATATGGGTAGTTTTTCACATTAGCTTCAAATATTTTTATCGCGGTGGTGAAGTCTTTTTTCTTTAATGCGTTATATCCCACACTATTAATAGCACGGTAGCTTGGCTTTATTTGATAACCATATTTCTCTGACTGTGTTTTGAAGAATTCTTCAATAGCGGGTAAGCCTTTAGCAATAATTTCTTTCGGAGGTTGTAATGTTTTGTATAAATATCGGTATGCTAAAGAGTGCCCAGCAAGCGCAGTAGTATTATGGTTTTCTGTCGTATCTAAATCTGAATTATAGCTAAAACCTTTAGGTGTATGCGCTTCTAGTAACTTGGTATATCGCTCAAAAGAACTCAGCATATGGCCACCTTCATTGCCCATGTTTACGTATAAATAGCTATTTAGCGTTGATGTATTCGCAAAGAAGTTTTCAGCATCTTTAAAAATTACTTGATCATGCCACCATAAACTTGGGCTAAAAGCAAAGTGAGCTTGAAATAGATTGGGCCTAGATTGCAAAGCATAGATAGAAAGTAAACCACCCAAAGAGTGACCTGACAGTATTTTAAAGTTGTTAGTACGGTAGTTTTTATTGATATAGAGGATTAGCTCTTGTTCAATGAAATCAAGAAATTTGTCCGCCCCACCAGAAAGCCCCCATTCGTTATAACTTTCATCGTAGGTCGGAGTCAGATCTCTGGTTCGGTGTGTATTTGTAATGGCGACAATAATCATTTCCTGTGCCATATTCGATTGACTGAGCAAGTCCAATGTGCCAGCAGCATGATTTAGGTTTCGCTGTCCGTCCAATAAATAGAGAACTGGATAATTTAGCCCAGAATTTTGCTGATAATTGTTTGGAAGGTGTACTAATAACTCTCGTCTTTCATCTAATATTTTAGAGTATAAACTATCTACTTTAGACTCCCCCCGTATCTTGGCATTTGCAGGATTTGGAGTAACTATAAGTAAAATTATGAAAATTGTTATTACTTGTTTAAGCATAAAATAGTCCTTTAAAATATGGTTTATGAACAGAGTTCGATAGTTAATGTTTTGGCACATAACGAATGATATGGACTCCCCTACATAGCGGCATCTATGTGCCATATTGAATGTGCAAACGATCAATTAGAGGAGAGTCCATATGTCTTTAATTAAAGTCCTTGGCATTGATTTAGCAAAATGTGTTTTTAGTATCCATGGCGTAGATGTACATGGCAAGTGTAAATTACGTAAAACAGTCAAACGAAACAAACTCTTAGCTGAAGTCGCAAAATTGCCACCTTGTTTGATTGGCATGGAAGCCTGCTCAGGAGCCCATTACTGGGCGCGAGAATTTACCAAGCTCGGGCATGAGGTGCGTATCATGGCATCTAAGTTTGTTATTCCCTACCGGCAAAATGAAAAGAATGACGCTAATGATGCCGAAGCCATCTGTGAAGCTGTCACCCGGCCCAAAACCCGTTTTGTTTCTATCAAGAGCGAAGAACAACAAGCCGTACTCTGTTGTTAATTGAATGTGGTCCTACTTTACGGCCTAAAACAGTTCAACAAACAATCCACGTATACAAGGCAGGCATTCTGACTTTCTATACTGCTATTGTGATCGATTAGATTAGTGGCCCATGAGGTGGTTATCTGCTTTTCAGAAATGGACATTGAATTACTGCTAAAAAAGTAAAATGCTTAAGATGATCATAGTGCTTACTGTGCTTGCGCTGCCTTTCTTCTTGTACTGCGTTTTCAGCTGGTATCAACTTCTATTCGAGAGATAATTTTAGCCCCGGCGAATTCGGCTAGGCTTATACCTTAAACTCATCCACGGATTTATCCAGCTTGCCCGCCAGAGAAGATACCTGTTTACTGTAAGAAAGCGTTGAGAGTGATTTGTCGCTGCTTTGCTGGCTCAGTTCAACCACATCGGCAATGCTGCCGTTGATTTCATTACTCAGGCCATTTTGCTGGGTCGCCGACGAGGCGATATCTGCGCTCATTTGATGCATCTGTTCGATGGCCTGATTGATTAGCGACAGGGTTTCCAACAGCTGGTTGGTGTGTTGCTGGCAATTATTGGCTTCATCCTTGCCTTCTTCGATATCGGAAACCGCTTTGGCGGTCTGGCTTTGCAATGAGTCTATCATGGCATTGATTTCTGCCGTCGACTCCTGGGTGCGGCTCGCCAGCATTCGCACTTCATCGGCGACCACGGCAAAACCTCGGCCCGCCTCACCCGCTCGCGCCGCTTCAATGGCGGCATTGAGTGCCAGTAGATTGGTTTGGTCCGCTATGCTTTGAATGGTTTCCAAAATGCCGCCAATATTGGTGGACTCGTTTTTAAGCACTGCCATTAACTCGGAGGTGGCATCCAGCATATTTACCAGAGTGGAAATACGCTCATTGGTGGTATCGGCAATGGTCTTTAGTTCACTGCTTTGATGCAAGGCATCCGTCATTTGCTGTTCGGCATTGGTGGCTTTTTCCAGTACATGGTCGGCATTCTGGCTAAGCTCCGTGGTAATGCTGGTCACCTGCTCTACGGTATCTTTTTGCTGTTGCAACGACTGGGCGACCTGATCGATTTCTTCACTGGATTGCACCGCTGCGGTATTGAGTAAATGGGCATTTGAACTGATTTCCCCCACCAGGGTCCTTAGATCTGACACTACCAGGTTAACGTTTTTCGACAATTCACCGTATTCATCATCGGATTTAACATTCAGCTGGCGGGACAAGTCGCCCTTGGCCATAAACGACAAGACCTTATTGATTTTCCTCAGCGGCAGTATCATGGCCCGCACCGTCGCAAAAGCAATGCCTGAGCCGGCAATGATCACGATAACAAGGATCACCAATGTGGTGGTTTGGCCGCGATCGACATTATCAAAAACTGCCCCTTGCAGCTCGCCCAGATTTTGGTCCACCGAGGTCAGTAACTCATCAATGGTCTTTACCGATTGGTTGGCATGAGTTTCAGACTGGGCAAAGTCACTCGATAGCTGTTCGCTGTGCTCAAGCTGTGCCACTTTGATCTCGAACAGGCTATTTTCCCCGAGCAAGGTTTGTTTTGATTTTTCAAACTCACTGGTAAATTGTTCAATCAAGCCATCGGTATTGTACTCTTCCCCAAGGCGCTGGAGGAACACCAGCAGTTGTTCTATATTGCCTATCGCCAGCTCTATGGTGTCTTTTGACGCTATTACTTCGTCAATATTTTCCAAGGAAATGATTTCCTTGGCAGAGTCGGTCAGGTTAATGATATAGCCTTCTATTTGACCGGCAGAGCCGGCGATCCTGTCGATTAAGACCTGCTTGTCCGGATCTTCCAAATAGGATAAATCAACCAGCAGCGCTCCGGCTTCATCCAGGTGAGCATCAAGCTTGTTTTGCCCTTCCCCCAGTTGTAGCGTGTTGGCCAGCACCGCCTCTCGATTGGTAAACATGCTCGCCACCGCATCGATATAGGCCTGGTAGTCCTGGTTAAACTTTTGCAAAAATCTGTTGCTTGGCTGGCCGCTAAGCATTTTGGAAATATCAGCCACCTGTTTGCTGAGCTTGTCCCCCTCACTGGCAAACTGGCCTTTAAGGGCATTTAACTGTTCGATATCGACTGACGTGGAAATCAAGGAGGAAAGTTTCGCCTGTTTAAGCAGCTGGATTTGAATATTGTTGCTCAGGCGTTGCACGGGAATCGCCAGCTCGTCTACCTGAGAAGTCGCATCTCGTATGTCTACCAATATGCGTACCGAGCTGATACTGGCAAACAAGAGTAGCAACAGAATAACGGCAAATCCGAGAACAACTTTATGGGCAACTTTAAGGGTCATAACTACCTACTTTAAACATCAGACCAGTCAGTTATATTATTCAGATCGGCCCTAGATTTACAAGTAAATGTAAGAAAATATTTCTAAGTATTATCTCGATATTATATAAAGTGAATATAGTGTGCCGTTCAGTTTTTAGCCTGCAGCCTAAATCATACTAATAAGTAGAAGAGCAAATATAAGGCAGCTGAATTACGCCAAGATCTCTTCTGTTATCTCTGATATGCGGTTAACCCCGGTCAAGGCCATTGCCACCTGCATTTCTTTTTTCACTATATTCAGCATATCGGCAACACCCGACTCGCCGCGAACCGCCAAGGCAATCGCTTTTCGGCCAGCAGGCGAAAATCTTCAACAGAGGCGGGAACCAAATTCATGCCTGACGCTAACATAATCATTTTTCTTATTTTTTTATTTTTTTATGGCTATATTTTCATCATATCCTGTCGCTTGTTCAATTCCTAGTCGCACGTTTCACAGTGTTAATTCGGCAGTGGCTATCAGGGGTAAAGCTTTTCCCTTTAGCTCTTGGCATACCGGCTCAGGTTACTTTACCAATTAATTTTCAAGACCTATAAATATAGAGGGACAACTGAATTCGAGGTGATTTATGAAAACTCCAGTAACCGAATATGTTGAAAAACTCTGTAAAGAAAAACACGCAGAAGCAAGCCATTGCGATATCTCCAGTTCCCGCATCCATATGGTTAACACGCCAATTCCTACCGAGCTGTACAACCAGCTGGAAGTGATGGCAGAGGAATACAAGAGAGATATTAACTGCCTGGCCGGCGACTTTCTGACCATGGCACTAGAAGAAGCCTTCGCCCATATTCCCAAGCAGGAGCAAGACTACTTGGATGAAAGCATACACATGCACCAAAAGGCCCACTTTAATTATCAACAGGGCCATTGCTCCTTTGATGCGGGAGGATCTTAAAAAGTGGAAAAATAAAGTTTCCCACTTTATTAAACACTAGAGGCTGTTGATCTTTGTTCATATTTTCTGAAATAGGCTATTTTTGATGCTAGCAAAGCAGAATGAACGCCGTTTGGTTATTCCAAATGAGTGACATTCTAATGCTGCTAGCGTTAAAAATAGCCATTGCCCACAGGGCTGAGGCCAAAATCGCCATACTCTACGTTGAAAATTGCTGATTAAGATGACTAAATGACACAATTTCCGCCTTGACTAAGGCGATTTTATCTCTCAGCAGAATTATTGAACAAAGATCAACAGCCTCTAGGTTGAGCAGAGTTTGGTTAAATAAAGGTGCTTACTTCCAGTTCCGTGAGGTGGCGCCATTCTCCCGCCGCCAGCTCATCTCCTAGGGCGATATCACCAATTTGCTCTCTGTGCAGACCAACCACGCGATTGCCGACGGCAGCAAACATGCGCTTGACTTGATGGTAGCGGCCTTCAGTGATGGTCAACAGCACTTCCTTTTCATTGACAATGTCCAGCTGTGCCGGTTGAGTCAGGGATTTTTCCCCCTGCAGCTGTACGCCATGCTTAAATTGCTCGGCGGTTGTCGCGCTAACGGGGTCCCTTAGCCAGACCCGGTAGACTTTTTTGCACTGTTTTTTCGGCGAGATAATATTGTGAGACCAGCGGCCGTCATCCGTCACCAGCACCAGTCCTGTGGTATCGGCATCCAGACGCCCGGCGATATGAAGATCAAAGGCCTTGTCCACCTCGACAAAATGCAATACCGACGGATACCCTTCATCGACATTGGAGCAAATGGTATCCAGGGGTTTATGCAGCATGATATAGCGTGAAGTCCGGGCGGTCAGCACTTGCCCGTCAAGGGTAATGCTATTATTTTCATGAACCTGAGTAGCCGGGTTCTTGACCACCTCACCATTCACTCTAACATCACCGGTTTTTAACAGTTTTTTCGCTTCATTTCGCGTAAGTTCAGTACTTTTACAGATAAATTTATCAAGGCGCATACAAGGTATTTTTAAGGCAATCAGTAGGCGTATTATCGCCATTCATGCAAAGAAAGGCCATGCCTAGCTGCAGGTTTTAAGGCAAATTTACTCATTTTATTTGATAAGCAAATAGGATAAGCTGAGTCCATAATAACAAGAATAAATAACAGGGATTATGTACTGGGATATTCTAAGAGCCCTAGCTTTCGTGGGCTGTCCAATCGCTGCCTTTAGTTTTCTGATGGTTTATTTTGCCTACTCAAAGGGCTACCTGGCACCGGAAGTAAAAATTACGGACGCCTTTAACAAGAAAGTCCACCCTAATGCTAAGTTGTCAAAGAAGAATAAAAAGAGCCTGGCCTTTCTTCATTCGAAATGGATGACCTTTGGCGGCGGCTACTATGGACTCTTGGCATTGCTGACCTTTATCTATATTGAAATAAAACAAATAACTCAGTTCCTGCTCCAGGTCACAGGCATTCAGGACTTTATCGGCCTGTTAAGCATTAATGCCCTGGTTGCCATGTTTGTCGATTCCATTATGAATATGGTCAAGGCTGCGGTGTGGTTTACCTACTGGCCCAAGGTCTTTGATATGTCAAATGGCTTCATCTGGTTACTTACCTCATACCTTGGTTATCGGATAGGTGCAGTATTGGCACAAAGGCACGCCATTAAAATGATGGCAGAATGCTAAGGGCTTGAGCTAGTGCAGGTATGCAGGAATTGATAAATGCGGGCAATTATGCCCGCATTTCAGTTATTAGGCGTTTTCCGCAAAGTACCAATAACCCGCTGTCAGCTGTTGATTAAGAAATGCAATAAAATGCTCATTGTCTTGCCACTGGTTCAGCTCTTCAGGCTTAACACAGACTTGATCACAAAGCAGTTTTACCGCTGGTGCAATATCGGTATTAAATGTCACCGCTTGGCCATTGATATAGCAGATGCCATTATCCAGGGTTTCGGTAAAATAAAAGGCCCGCAAGCCGCCCAGTCGCATCAGCGCATTTTGTCTAAGCGCATCCCGAATTTCACCTTCATCAAACGGCTGTTCGCTGGCTTCAAGATCCAGCTCATGCTTGGCATCGGTTAAAAAGCTGCCGGCAAAGTCTCTGAACAGTTTATCATTATCCAGCACTTGCTGTAGCTGGCGCTTGATCAGGGCATAATCACCCTGGTCTATGGCGCCGGGCTGGGCCGATGCCGAACGGCCGGGATCTTCAATCAGCTCGGTACCCAGTTCGTTATCTATCAGGTAGTCCGCCAGGCCACTCATCAGGCTCTGGGTGGAGTTAGTGCGAAATCCGACCGAAAAACTGAGCGATGTTTCCAGGGTGAGGCCATCGTGAGGAAATCCGGGCGGAATATAGAGGATATCACCGGGTTCCAGCTCGACGTCCAGAATGGGCTCAAAAGGGTCGACATGCAAAAGTGCGTCATGGGCGGCGAACTCCCTGTGCTCTCCCCTGTCTCCCACTCGCCAATGACGTTTGCCCGAGCCCTGGCAGATAAAGACATCATAGAGGTCTATATGCGGGCCGACACCGCCCCCCGGTGTGGCAAAGCTGACCATCAAGTCATCCAGGCGCCAATGAGGGATAAAGCGAAACGGCTCGATCAATTTTGCCGCATCTTCCGACCAGTTATCCAGCGCCTGCACCACCAGCGACCAGCCCTTGTTTCCCATGCGCTCATAGCAATCAAAAGGACCAAATTCCGCCTGCCAGTCATCCTTGTCCCTATAAACCAGGCGCGACTGTATTTCTTCTTCCGCCGCCAGACCGGCAATCTCATCGGCATCTATGGGATCCTGAAAATCCTTAAAACCCTGGCGGATAACCACTGGCTTCTTTTGCCAGTAATCGCGTAGGAACTCTTCCCGGGTAAATTCAGACAGATCTAATTGGTACATTTTTGTTCTCTATTTGTTTAATACCAAGTGAATTAATTAATTGATCACTTAGCGAGAGTTAAAAGGCTTAGAGGCAAGGCATTGATTGCAGAGAATGGTTGCTCCCTTGTCAAAATCAATAACGCCATATATAAGCCTTTTAAACTCGCCCTTTGGGAGCTCATTAGCAAGCTGATAACTTCACAAAATTAATGAAATATAGAGCGACTATGTTTAAATAATTTTGTTTGTTCTAAGCTTGCTAATGAAACTCTAAGTTGGTCAATTTATTATTTCAATTGGTATAACTCTCTTTTGAGTTTTGCAGGGCGTTCCATTCTTTTACCGCTTCCGGAATGCCGTTTTTTGCCTTGATATACAGGTTTAACAGCCTGATCTCCCGACACTGATATTGCTCTTCCGTAATGGCCGGTACTTCAATCAGGCGAATGCCAGTGTTTTCTTTGGCACACAGAGTGAAATACTCGCTAAACTCGGTAACCGTAGAGCATCTTTTACCATCTCCACCAAAGGCCCTGACCAGGCCGATGGCATCAAAGGTTTTATCCGAACAGTTGTATATGTCTGCATCACTGTTTTTGCCCAGGTGGAAAATATCATTACGCATATATAGGATAATGACATTTAGGCCGTCCCGTAAGAAATGGATCAAATCATTGAGCTGGAAATTAAAACCGCCATCACCGGTTAATACTACGGCAACATCATCACTCTGCATTGCCTGAAGCTTTTTACAGGCCGCCCTGGCATATGGCAAACTGGTACCCATGGCGGCATACCAAGGATTGGTCAGCCAGCTTCTTCCCAGGCTGGACATTCGGGTTTTAAGGCCATAGGAAGCAAAGTAGGAATTGCCAATTTCCGGAAAGTAGACATAGGCCCTGGGGTCTTTGGCCTGCAACTGGTTAAGTACCGTAGTAACATTATGAAAGTCCACACGCTCATCCGGCTCTAAATCAATTTCTTTCGCCACCACAGGCTGAAAATCAAAGGGAGTAATCTCTGCGGCCAACAAGTGCTCGAAGGTCAATAAGATATCCTTCTCCAGCTGAGAGGTGCCCTTGAGCACGGTTTTATTATCGAAGCTGTTGATCAGGTGAGTGCCGGTAGCAAAGGCGGCATTGGTGTCGAGCTGGTTAATACTGGTCGCCACCTCCAGCACATAATCTACTTCATTTTCAATATAGGCCCGCATTTGCTCATCACTGAAGACGCCGTTATAGGCCCCCAGGCTTAGTGGGTCAAATTCATCCAGCAAGCCCTTGCCCAGCCAGGCGGTAACATAGGGAATACTATATTGATGGCAAAAGCGCTTCACCAAATCCAGCAGCTGTGGATTAAGCTTGGCCTTGACTCCCAGATAAAGCAGTGGCTTTTTCGACTGGCCGAGTTTAGTGAGAATTTGCTCGGCAACCGATTTGGCTCCTTTTAAAATAAAGACTTCCTGCGGCAGGTCACTCACTGAATCTGGCAGCTGGATTGCCTGGGTTTTCTGGGCGACTAAATCCCTCGGCACTTCAATGAATACCGGTTGTTTATTTAAATAGGCATGGGCAACCAGGCGGAAAAATTGCTCGGCGGCAACATTGGGCTGGGCCGGATTACGCTGCCCCTGCAAGCGCTCTGCCCGCATGCCCAGTGCCTTGAATGATTCAAGCGCAGCGTCATACTCGGCGCGCCAGGTGGAGCAGGAACTTACCGTATGGTGTAGCGCCATGTCGGTGATTTCACTCTCGCCCGGCGCCCCCGAAATAAAAATCACCGGCAGCTTTTCGGTTACCGCCAGCGCCGCTGCAGAAACGCAGGGCAGGCTGCCTACGGTATAAGTGGTCAGACACACCCCCAGGCCTTCAATTTCCGCCTGGCCACAGGCGGTAAAGCCGGCGTGCATCTCGTTGCTGGACGGACAAACACTTAGGTCTTTTTCAAATGCCCCGATCAAATTGGCGGCAAAGTCGCCCCCCACGCCGTACAGGCGCTGGCAGCCAAAAAATGCCAGGGTATCCACCATGGCCTGACCTAAGGTTGGCAAAGAAGTGGCGTATTCCTCGCCAAAGTTTTCTGCATATAAGTCTTGTTCTTTCATCCTAACCCTCTTCTAGTTCTTATTATTAGGGATAATTCAATAATTGCATTAATACATAGCTATTATTGGGCAATCGACATGCCGGCGATCTTGTGCCAGTAACCATTACATTGAGCAACTCCGTCCAATGGAAAGTGACTTGGGCTGGTCAGCTGAGCTCTGAACTTATCCAGTTGCTCAAAGGCCTGTTCGTTGTCGGCACTGATCCGCGCGACATCAACGCCCATTTTCTCCATTTCATTCACTTCATTGATCAGGTTATATTGATAGCCCGACATGGTCTGAATGCCGTTTAACACGAAAACACGCTCTCCTTCCCGGCTATTCATGCGGCGACCTTCAGGGTAGTTAATACAGCAAAACTGACAATCATCCTTGGGCCTGTCTTCCGAGCGGGCGGTAAAGCAGCGGGCGGAATAGGCTAATGGCATATAGCCCCAGGAAAAGACTTCACATTCAAATTGATCGCGAATTCCTTCATCGCTTGCCTGTTGCAACAGAGTCTTCAGCCAGTCACCGGACAGTTCCACCGGCATGGTCCAACGCATCATGCCCTGTTTTATCAGCACTTTTAATGTCGCCAGATTATAACAATTGATGGCCGGTCCAACCACGAAAGGCATGTTAAGTTCATGCATGATTTGCACGGCACTAAGATCATTGGCTTCTACTAACAGTTCGCCATTATCACAGAGTTTTTTCATCACCTGGATTTCCGCCGGCGCTTCCAATAGCGCCATGGTAGATAACACGATTTGCTTGTCTGTGGAGGCAAGATCTTTCGCCAATGCCAGCCAATCATTGGCCCTTAGTTCACGGCGCTTGGAGCATACCGTCTCACCAAGGTAGATAATATCGGCGCTCGACTCCTTTGCCGTCTGGTAGTAGTCTTCAACTTTTTGTTTCGGCCAGAAAAACAAGCTTGGGCCAAGGGAAAATTTCATATCTGTTCCTAAATCTAACTCGATTATTCTCTGGCTATTGCCACTTACGGTGGTAGGCACCAAGTGTGGTCTGGCTGCCTTCGGATAAGTTGGCCAAAGTGGCCATCCAGCTGCCTTCAACCTCATAGGTCTCCGGATTTTGCTGATAACGATCTAAGGCCATGCGCCAGGTTTTAGCCACCTGCTCTACATAGGCAGGGCTGCGTTGGCGCCCTTCGATCTTAACCGAGGCTATGCCCATTTTGGCAAGGTCCGGGATCAGCTCAAGGGTATTCAGGCTGGTGGGCTCTTCCAACGCGTGATAGACATTGTTATCCACCTCGAAACGCCCCTTGCACAGGGTGGGATAACCGGCATTTTCATCCGGCTGATATCTGTCGATTAGAACATCATTCAGGCGGCTCTCCAGTCCTTTGTCCGTTTCCTGCCAGCGCACATATTTAGCCGGCGAGCAGGCACCGACAGTATTAGGAGACTCCCCCGTCATATAGGAAGACAGGTAACAGCGCCCTTCAGACATGATGCACAGGCTACCGAAGGCAAAGACTTCCAGTGCCACCGGGCTGGTTTTGGCCAGTTGCCGCACTTGCTGGACGGATAGCACCCGAGGCAAGACCACGCGGGCAACATCAAAGTTCTGATGATAAAACTTTATCGCTTCCAGGTTAGTGGTTGAGGCCTGAACCGAGACATGGCGTTCAACGTCAGGATATTTTGTCGCGGCATATTCAAGTACCCCGATATCGGCAATAATCAGGGCATCCGTACCTATGGCAACCGCATTGTCTACGGCATTTTTCCATCTTTGCTCGCCATCGGGGTGGGCAAAGGTATTGATGGCAACATGGAGCTTTTTGCCATGTTCATGGACATAATCGGCGGCTTTTGCCAACTTGCCATCATTAAAGTTAAGGCCGGCAAAATGGCGGGCATTGGTATCGTCTTTCATCCCGATATAGACTGCATCGGCACCATTTTTTATCGCGGTTTTCAGTGCCGGTAAATTACCGGCCGGACACAAGAGCTCCATAGATATTCTATTCTTGAACTAAAAAATGCCTCATTCTAGTGAAATCTAGCCACCACTTTTTTGACCTGAAATAAGTTAGTGGCAAAAAAGCAAATAAAACTGCACGGTCGGCCTAAAATTTGATCTCATGCAAGAAAAGATATTGTGAGTTGTGATAGCATCCGCCCTTGCTAAAAAGTTTATGGAACCAAGTCATTGATTAATCTAACAAGCATTCAGAAAATTCCCTTAAGCATGCGTGCCCGTGTCGTGACCATGATACCGACCATTCTTAGGCCGACACTAAAACTCGTGCCACACGGTGCGCAAAAAGCCGCTTTGTTGCCTGCATTACACTCAGTGTTTAAAGAAGCGATTGAAGACGGTGATTTTGAATTTTTACAGGACAAATGGCTAAGGATTTCAGTAACTGATTTAGACTTGCACTGGTGGATCAGCTTTGATCAGGACAAGCTGATCATGGCAAAACCCAGTGAAATGGTGGCGGAAGACGTCAGTTTTAGTGCCTCTGGTGATGACCTGCTGTTAATTGCCGGACGCAAACAGGATCCTGACACGCTATTTTTTCAGCGCCGCCTCAAAATTGAAGGGGATACCGAGCTAGGCCTGGAAGTGAAGAACCTGATTGACGCCATTGACCTGGACCAGCTGCCCAGCTCTGTCCATGCCATAGTCGACTCCTGCGCCACCCTGCTACAACAAACTCAGGATGAGCTAAAGGCTTCCTAGGCTTACCAAACTCGGCTAACAAACGAGTTAGCCGAGTCCCTTTCCTGTTGGACAAAGGTCAACTGGACACTTCTCTTCACATGGCATAATGTGGCATCACTATCAGTTATGCTTTGCTATTTAGAATGACAGAAGAAAATCTCAGCCAATTGCTGACACGCGTTCGCCAATGTCAGTTATGCCAATCAGAGTTGCCATTACCGGCAAGGCCTATTTTGCAATGCAGTGACCAGAGCAAGATGCTGATCGCCGGCCAGGCGCCTGGCAGCATTACCCATGAAAAAGGCATTCCCTTTGATGACGCCAGTGGTAACAGGCTAAGAGACTGGCTTGGCGTTGATAGAGAGGTGTTTTATAACGCGGAAAAGTTTGCCATTATCCCCATGGGATTTTGCTATCCGGGTAAGGGAAAGTCCGGTGATCTGCCTCCCATTCCCAGGTGTGCCGATACCTGGCGCCAGCTCTTGCTAGATAGGCTGGCCAATATCGAACTGACCGTTGTTGTCGGCAAGTATGCCATTGCCTGGCATTTAAACAGCAAGCAAAGTGTCACGGCAGAGGCCATGCGTTGGCAGGAGCTACTACAAAACAATCAGATTGTTCTGCCCCATCCAAGCCCACGTAACAATCTCTGGTTACAACGTCACCCCTGGTTTGAGCAGGAAGTTATTCCGGCGCTCAAAACAAAAGTATACAATATACTCAACAAGTGATATTTTCCCATAGGTTAAATGATTACTGAGGGAGCATTGATTACACACTTTATTGGAAAAAGATCGGCGATAACTGGCGCATCGTGATAGATCACACCAGTTAACGGCCACTAGGTTTACTGGTTTTGTTTTACCAGCAAGGCCTTGATTTCAGCCAGCTCGGCTTCCAGTTTTTCAATCTGGGCCCGGCTGGCGGGCTCGCCACCTTCCAGGGTTTCGCCATGAGACTCGGCGCGAAAGTTTTCGTGCTCCTCACTCATGACTTCCAGTATGGTCCCCACCATCATGTTCAGGAAAATAAAGGCGGTCAGGAAGATAAAGGTCAGGTAGAAAATCCAGCTCAGCGGATATACCGCCATGGTCTCATACATCACATCTGTCCAGTCTTCAAAGGTGGCGACACGGAACAGGGTCAGCATGGCAATGGAGACATCGCCCCAAAGCACTTCATTGATCTGATGGAAGATAATGCTGCCGATTGCCGCATAGATATAGAAGATTACAAACATTAATAAGGCGATATAGCCCATGCGCGGGATGGCCTTAAGCAAGGCGTTGATCAGCAATCTCAGCTCGGGCACCATGGAGACCAGACGCAAGACCCTGAACACACGCAGCAAGCGCGCCAGCAATACACCGGAACCGCCCGCCGGGATCAGGCTGCCAATGACGATAATGGTATCAAAGATATTCCAGCCGCTGTGAAAGAACCTTTTCTTGTCATGATAGGCCAAGAATCTTATGGTCAATTCGACCACAAAAAACACGGTAACGCCAATATCCAGCAAGGCGAGCACCTGTAACGCCTCCGCCGGCAAATTGTGGGTTTTTGCGCCAATAAGCAGGGCCGATAACAAAATAACGGCGATCACCACGCCCTGGAACAAATTGCTGGAGTCTATCTTTTTCAGCCGGTGCTGAATGCTAATAACAGTGGAAGTCATAATTCTATCTAAACCCTTGCAACTATTTTAAGCGTGATCGCCTACAAAGGGATTAGAGCGGCGCTCCTCACCAAAGGTACTCATTGGGCCATGGCCCGGAATAAACCTGACATCATTACCCAGCGGGAACAGGTTTTCACGGATGGACTTGATCAGCGTTGGATGATCGCCGCGCGGAAAATCGGTACGGCCAATTGAGCCCTTAAAGAGTACATCACCCACCTGTGCCAGCTTGGAATCTCGATGGAAAAATACTACATGGCCCGGGGTATGGCCCGGGCAAAAAAATACTTCCAGCTCGATATTGCCAAAGGTAACCGTATCTCCCTGTGCCAACCAGCGATCCGGGCTAAAGCTTTCGGCATGGGCAAAGCCAAAGCGGGTTTTCTGCTCAGGGATCAAATCAATCCAGAACTTGTCTTCCTTATGCGGCCCTTCGATTGGCACGGAAAAATGATTTGCCAATGCCTGAGTAGCGCCGGCATGGTCGATATGGGCATGAGTTAGCAATACCTTGTTTAATTCCAGCTTGTTCTCTTCTATGGCTGCAATGATAAGTTCAACATCACCACCCGGGTCAACCACGGCGGCTTGCCTGGTTTCGTCACACCAGAAAAGGGTGCAATTTTGCTGGAAGGGGGTAACCGGAATAATTTTATACTGCAACATAGAATGTCAAACTCATATTAAGGAATATCACAATTTTACGGGCACGATGATAATCAGTAAACCCGCCCGTGCCAATGGCTAGTACGGATTTTTAGCCCAAATTAACCAATATTTACATTAAAGTCCCAGATAAACATAGGGATTTTATTAAAAACACTTCCTTATCCCCTTTTTACTCGGTAAGCTCATGCACAAATAAAAACAATAACCATTAACCGTATGACGATAGCAAGAGATTCCTTTCACTCCCGTATTGGCTTTGTATTAGCGGCAGCCGGCTCTGCCATAGGCCTTGGCAATATCTGGGGTTTTCCCACCAATGCGGCCAATAACGGCGGTGGCGCGTTTCTCTTTGTTTATTTAGTGGTAACCCTGTTACTGGCCCTGCCGGCGCTTTATGCCGAAATCTATATCGGTAACCAGGCCCAGAAAAACCCTGTCAGTGCCCTGGGCGAGGCCTGTGCCGGCCGCATGCCGCGAGTGGGACGCCTGGCAGGAAAAATTGGCCTGTGCGGCGCCATCATGATGCTAAGTTTTTATACCATAGTGGCGGGCTGGATGCTGTCACACGCATTGGCCGCATTAACCGAATTGGTAGGCGCCACAGATATGGCCTCCTGGCTGGCCAGTGACTCGACCCTGCGCAATGTTATCTTTACGCCAATATTTATCCTGCTCGGAGCCGCCATTATTCACCAGGGCGTGCATGCAGGTATCGAAAAGTGGTCGGCCCGCCTAATGCCGATACTGCTTATGATGCTGATCGGCCTGATCATTTATATCCTGCAACAGGATGGGGCTCTGCAAGGGCTGGCGGTTTATCTAATTCCTGACTTTAGCCAGGTCACTAATCCCAGCCTGGTGGTTTCCGCCATGGGCCAGGCCTTCTTTTCGCTCTCGATTGGGGTTGGCGGCATGATGGTATATGGCTCCTATATGCAAAAAGGCAAGGATATCGGCAAGCTGGTGCTGTCCATCACCGCCCTTGATACCTTTATCGCCTTTATGGCGGGCTTGCTGATCATTCCTGCGCTCTTTGTCGCCCAGCATGCCGGGCAGGAAGTATTTAATGGCGATCAGCTTATTGGAGAAGGCCAGCTGATTTTCCATATACTGCCCAACCTGTTTCAATCCATGGGCAGCATAGGCTTAGTGGTGGCAACAGGCTTTTTCTCCCTGCTTTCCATTGCCGCATTAACCTCGACCATTTCATCTACCGAGGTACCCGTTGCCTATCTGGTGGAAGAAAAATCCATGACTCGCGCCAAAGCCACCTGGCTTGTTTCCTTTACCGTACTGGTGGCCAGCATGACACTGGTGGCCTTTTTCGATGTCCTGTTTGGCATGGTGATCCGTGTCTTGACCACTATCATGCAGCCACTTAGCTGCTTATTTTATTTCCTAGTGGTGGGCTGGATATGGAACCGAGGCAACAAGCTGACCGATAAGGCAATCCTTAGTCAAAACGCCTGGCTAAAGGTTTGGGGCAACTACCTGCGTTTTGTCTGCCCTATCCTGCTGACCATAGTCTTTGTTAATGTCGCCTTTTAGCCTCTACAGATAGAAGTATCAGGACGGCCTAGCCCCTGATACTTCAAATGTCACCATTCTTTTCTAAAAACACTTGAACTCCACTAAATACTCTGGCTCATAGGGATAAAGCTGAGGGTATTGTTCAACCAGTTCTTCAAACATTTCTGGCTTGTAAAGTTTTAGTTGGTACATGCTATTGATATGAGCTTCAGTGATCTCTTCGGTATTGGCAACCAGGGCTGCCAGCAGTTGACTGGCAATTTCTTGTTCTTCCGCACTTCCGTACTCTCCCATTTGCATTTCCAACGCTAGGTGAAGCGGGTCAGGGCTAGCCACATCCCGTTTTAATGGGTAGCCCTGGTTAATAAGAGACAAAGCCAATTCATTTTTCCCGATACCTATACTGTTAAAAATCAAGGAGACTCCATATGAAGTAAATGGCTGAAGGTTGAGTACTTTTTCCAGCAAGGCCTGGCTTTTTTCCAAGGAAAAATATCGAAAGGCAAAGAGTAAATCAGGACTGTTGGGGTATAGGCCTTTTTCCATCAGCAGAGAAAGAGTGTCAAAAGTCTTCGCTTTTTCTCTACTAGCTTCATGGCCTTTAGCCATAAATAGAAGCGGCATTAGGTCTAAAGACGCATTCTCAAGCGACTGTTTAAGTGGCGCTAAGTCAGTTTTTTTTAACCTGTCCAAATTAGAAAGCTCTTCCATGCTCCAGCCATGGTCGTTCAGCAGTTCTTTAAGCAGGACACTTTTTTCCAAGGCCCTGTCCATAAGTGAGGCCTTACACATATTAAGCACCCCCTGCCAGTCTTCAGCCAATGAGTCTTGAGCCAATGATAAAGATTTAAGGCTAATATTTTTATGATATGCTTCTTCTCTTCCAGACTCCTGGCACCACAGCTTAGCTTCCAGTGGCTTAAACTTGTTAGCTTGTGTTTCTGTTAACGCTTCGAATTTACTAGTAATGCTTGGATAGGTATTGAAGGAAAGGTTAGCGTTATCAACTATATGCCAGTTTTCAAAACTATACCCCCTAGCCTCTAATCCATCTAACACAGCTTTACTACCGAAAGCTTTTGGGGTATTTGAATCAATATAGTATGGGCCCATTAAAGACAAGTGATCCAGTACCCCCTGCAAATTATAATTATCTGGCACACTAAAGCTCAATTGTTTCAGTACCTTTCCCATTAAAAAGCTGGACCATAATGGACTATTAACATCTAAATCAAATTCCTTAATTGCCAACTCCAGTGCCTCGATATCCTGAGAATAAATAGCGTTGTCGACCACAGCTAACCAGATCGCATCGGATATATCTGGGTACTTGGCAACTTCATCTTGAGCAAATTCAATAAGCTCCTTCCCTTTTCTCTCCTGTGAATTCAATCGCCATTGATATCTGGAAAAATCACCTCGACGAATTGGGTTCTCAACAATGTCATTGGACTCAAGATTTAATAGTGTGTTTTTCAATAAATCGCTCTTGTCATAAAAGCGCGATATTGGATGCACTTGTTCCAGCCACTGCATCGCCAGCTTAAAGCCTAAGTTAGCGGCCAAAGTTTCGGCAATGAAGTCTCTATCTTCACCTTCCAGTAACCACAATGTAGCCTGCTCAATGATTAACTTGTGCATACTATCAATGTGCTTAAATTTAGCTTGGGTAAATCCAGGGCAGGTCAACTCATACTCGGTAGTGTCGAGAATATTAGCAGGTTGTTGAGTGAAACTAGGTTCTTTAGTTGGTTTATATACTTTTTCGACAGGGACATCAATAATGGCTTCTTCGTATTGTAGCCTCATGGGAATATCTAAAGATGAAGCGGATGAGCTAAACTGAAAATATACTAAAATGAGTGTCAATGAACTGACTAATGCCAGTAGTAGAAAATTCCTTTTACCCACGACAAAAACTCCAGGTTACCACTAAGATAAAATTAAATATCAGAGCAGTATACTAGAGCGTGTTGATCTTTGCTGTACACATTCTAATCAACCCACATAGGTAGCCACATTAACGAAAAAGCCAGAGCTACCACGCTTTGGTAATTTCGAGCCAATTTATCATATCGAGTCGCTACG